>Ga0075973_104_pt1 | contig 33191 bp, 34 predicted proteins | sample RifGroA2_FD_67999 | JGI IMG/M metagenome (GOLD analysis project Ga0075973, IMG submission 67999) | Parcubacteria bacterium GW2011_GWA2_46_7
GGGCTGATAGAGCCTGTGGTAATCCCTTCGCTTTTAAATTCCAGTGTCCGCGATTCAGACATCACCGAAATCGTAAAATGGACTACGGTTCCCTTTTTCGCTCTGCTTTCGTATAATCCGGCCGCAGTCTCGGTTACTTCAATCTTTAATGTTTTTTCCGGACGTGGACTGACGCTTGGGCTCGCCGAACTAGTCGGTGTTGGTTCGGGCGTTCCTGATAAAGTCGGAGTAGGAGAACCGCTTATGTTCGGTGAAACAACTACTGACGGAGTCGGTAACGGATTACCGTTCCCTATTCTTTTATAGTAATTAAGCCGCTGGAAATAAAGGGCGATACCTCCGATGATAATGAAAATAAGTATAAAGCCGATAACTTTGTATTTCATATGTTTTTAATGATTCTTGACACAGTATACCCTTTTAACTGCAAAAGTTCAAAAGAAAAAAGACCATACACGGTCTTTTTTCTGGTATCGCTTCGATGATCAAATAATCGTTTACCGCTTCCCCCATTGCGGAGCGCGGCGCGCTTTCTTGAGCCCGAATTTCTTACTCTCTTTTTCACGGGCATCACGCGTCAGTAAACCTTTCGCGCGAATCGCCGTAACCTGCAAAGGATCGACTTTTACCACTGCCCGGGCGATAGCCAAGCGACATGCTTCGGCCTGTCCACGAGGTCCGCCACCCTTAGTGGTGATCACCACTTGAACCGACCCCGCAAGGTTCGCTACGCGCAGCGGCTCTTCGATCAAACGTTGAAGCTCGGTAATATGAAAGTAATCCTGAATCGATTTACCGTTGACGGTAACGGTTCCTTTTGCTTTTACCAAACGCGCGACGGCAGTTGCCGATTTCCTTCTCCCAAGGGTCCGAATATATTCTTGCGGTATTGTTTTTGCTTTTTGTACCATAACCGTATGTTATATGAAAATAATGTGCTTTAAGAGAGTATCACGCCACTTGTTTTTGGGGAGCATGCCCCCAACGATATGACGGAATACCCGTGGGGGATCCTGCTCGAACATTTTCCCCATATTCTCTTCTTTGAGGTGCCCCATGTATCCCGTATGGTGATAGAAAGTTTTTTGTTGAAGTTTTCGTCCCGTAAAGCGAAGCTGCTTGATGTTCTCGATCTTCACCCATTGGTTGGCCGCCGGCATGCGTCGAAGGTAAGAGGCCGTGTGCTTCCCTAATAAAAATTTCACAACCTGTGTCGCCAAGCGGCCCGCCGGCACTCCGGCGGCATTAATCGTAACAAAATCCTGTTTCTGTAATTGCGCTGGTATTTTAGGCATATCTCTTTTTATTTTTCCTGAACAAATTCAATACGGGCCATCGGAGCACCATCGTCATTGCGACGGTTAAGCTTTGTGATCCGCGTGTACCCTCCGTGACGATCTTTAAAACGTACACCAAGATCTTTAAATATCTTCTCGGCCGATTTTTGCGGCAAACGTGCAAGAAGCTTGCGATAGCTCGCTAGTGTTTGCGTTTTCCCCATGGTGATATGGGGCGAACAAACACGAGCCAACTCTTTTGCCCGCACCAGAGTGGTAGTGATATGCTCCTTCATAACCAAATTATGAACCAAACCTTTAATAAAGGCTTTTCGATCACCACGTTCCCGTCCAAATTTTTTTCCTTCTTTTTTATGCCGCATAACAATACATCAACCCATAAATTGAATAACTTTCGGTTAAGTTATTTGATATCCAAACCGTATTCTTTTGCCACGTTTCTTAATTCTTCCAGCCCTTTTTCTCCCATACCCTGAAAATCTTTTATCTTTTGCCATGTTTTGCCGTCAAGATCGCCCAATATTTTAATCCGATGTTTAGTGAGTACATTGACGGTGCGAGCCGAAATCTTTGCTTCACTTACCGGAATCGCCTTGATATCTTCCCGCTTCTCCAAAACCGCAAACGTGCTTTCCTGCTCCTTGACTTTGGGACTATCCACATCGCCTCTCAATGCTTGAAACTGCTCCATTAAAATCCCGAGGGATTGATGAAATGCTTCTACGGGATCCAAAGACCCGTCGGTATCTATCTCCAGTTTGATCCGGTTATAGTCGGTTCGTTCCCCGACCATCATGTTCTCAACAGAAATATTGACTCGGGTCACCGGGGAAAAATTCGCATCAAGCTCAATGGTCCCGATAGGGAGCTTTTCTTTCCTCTTTCTTTTTTCCGCAAGGATATAGCCGATACCCCTCTCAATGGTTAACTCAAGTTCCAATGACGCCTTCGGATCGGTGAGAGTCGCAATGGGATAATCGGGCGTAATAACCTCCACCTGAGCGTTTTTATCCAGATCGGCGGCAGTAATCTTTTTTGCCCCCTTAGCCGCTACCCGAATCTTCTCCACCTCTTCCGAAAAAACCTTGAAGCGAAGCCTCTTAAGATTCAATGAAAGTTGTATGACGTCTTCGTACATGCCAGGGACAACGGAAAACTCATGCGCCACACCCGCCACGCGAAACGAAGTGACTGCGGCCCCTTCAAGAGAAGACAGTAAAACCCTTCGCAACGCATTTCCTAACGTAATACCGTACCCCGGATAGACCCCGTCGATTTGAATAATCGCACGGCTCGGAGTATTGCTGAGAATTTTCGTTTTTTGCAGTAATGAAATCATAATTGTAAAAATTAGTAATTTAAAGAATAATCAATATCCCCTTGGTCCTATCGGGAATAATATTCCATAACCTCGGCAAAGTCGGCGTTCACTTGAGCATCGTCGAAAGTCGGCAATCGGACAATAGTTGCCTTTAATTGTTCCGGATCTGTGTTCAGCCATGTAGGGGTGGTATACCGTTTTAAATATGCCTGTATTTCGGAGAAAAGCTTTTTACCTTTTGATTCCGGACGTATGGAAATAACCGACCCTGTTGATAACGCACGGGAAGGAATATCTACGCGCCGGCCGTCAACCCAGATATGGCCATGGGAAACCATATGCCGCGCAACGCTTCGCGACGGCGCGAATCCTGAACGGAAAACAACATTATCCATGCGTAATTCGAGTTCTTGGATAAGGGCATCGGGGGCCGCCAGTGTCTTGGAACGCTTCGCCCGTGCCGCATACTTACCCACTTGTTTTTCGGTAAGCCCGTACAATAATCTGACCTTCTGTTTTTCCAAAAGCTGGGTACCATATTCGGAAAGCATCCGACGGCGCTTGCCGTGCTGACCGGGACGATAGGGCTTGCGGATGAGTGCCGATTTCTGGGAGGCGGAACGCTGTGCCTTCAATAAAAGATTTTCTCCAACCGCCCTACTTCTCTTTTCCTTAGGACCCTTTACGAATACCATACAAGTTATATCAAAGATTAAAAATCAAATAGTAAAATTATAATTCATTACACGCGACGAGGCTTAGGTGGGCGAGGACCGTTATGAGGAATAGGGGTGACATCTTTAATGAGTTGAACGTCAAGACCTTTATTAATAAAGGCACGTACCGCTGCTTCACGTCCTCCTCCAACACCTCGGACAAAAATCGAAACCTTACCAAGCTCGATACGCTTCAGTTTTTGAATCAATGCATCGACAACCGAGGTTGCCGCAAACGGAGTCGCTTTTTTCGGTCCCTTAAATCCAAGGGCGCCCGCAGAAGACCATCCCAAAACATTACCCCTATGATCGGCAACGGTAATAATCGTATTATTGTATGAAGAATTGATGAATACCGAAGTACCTTCGAGACGCTTGATCGCACCAGAACCAGTGTCCTTTTTTATGTTCGCTTCAATAATCTCCTGCTCTTTGAGACTTTCCGAAGCATCTTGCTTAATGACTGTTTTCTTACCCATAACAAAGTTTCGTTTCTGCTTCTATTTAAGTTTAAGTTTTCTGCCCCGCTGGCTTACGTCCTGAGCCAACCGATTTCCTGACGTTCCCCCGTACGGTACGGGAATTCCGTTTCGTACTTTGACCATGGGAGGGCAGCCGACGGATATGGCGCATTCCGCGATAACTTTTTATGTCTTTCAAACGTTTTATATTGCCGGTGATCTCACGACGCAAGTCTCCTTCAATTTTATAATTTTTCTCAATAATCTCTTTGAGGCGATTCGCTTCTTCAAGAGAAAGTGTTTTTGTACGCTTATTCGGATCTATCCCCGCATCCCGCACGATTTTTTGGGCGGCCGTTTCTCCGATACCGTAAATATACCTTAGGGCTACCTCGATTCTTTTTTCGTCTGGAATAATGATACCAAGCAGTCGCATACTATTTTAAAAATCTATCCTTGACGTTGTTTATGTCTCTTGGTGCTACAAATGATATAGACACGGCCTTTTCGGCGCACGGTTTTGCATTTGGCACATCTTTTTTTTACTGATGCTTGAACCTTCATATTTCTTAACCCGCAGCCGTCACCAGAATATACGCTTTGCGTTACCCGCTGACCGTCCGCTCGTCTCTTATTTCCTATACGTAATACGCCCTCGTTTATCGTCATACGGGGAAAGCTCCACGACAACCTTGTCCCCCACTACGATCTTGATATAATGTATCCTCAACTTCCCGGACAGATATGCTAGCACTTCCCTACCGTCCACTAATTGCACGCGAAAAAGAGTACTCGGGAGCGCTTCAGACACTTCCCCTTCAACACAACGTTCCTTATCAGTTGGCATACAATTTACGAGGCTTTTGTATTTTAATGGAAAAACCGCCAAAAGTCAACGTATTATGGCGGAAAAACGATTACTCCAAAATAATACGAATGTTGTCAATATTGGTCGGGGAACGGGAGAGCCAAAACGGCCAAACGGAAATGTCGACCTTTTCCAACCCCTCAAATTTCAAAAGCTCTGCCCGCAGATCGTTAATCGCCTTGCCCGCAATGCGCTGCCTGAATGCCAAAGTGTCCAAAACCGGTCGGACAACGCGCCGGGCCCTGACCTGCATAGTCATCTCGCTGGTTTCAAACGAAGAGCTCACATTTTCATAGGAAATCTGAAGTTCACTTTCAACGACATCATTCTTTACGACCGGTTGTTCCATATTGGCCTCGATATACTGCCGAATCTGACGTTCGTCAAAGAAACGAATGCGAAGCTCTCCTTCAACCGACACCTCGAACGACGAAACAGCGTCCCCGGGTGCAAACTTAGTCGTTATTTTGGTAATCTTCAGCTGCAACGCACGATCGAGAACTCTTGTCCCTTCGGGTAAAGATTGAAGTACCTCCTCTTTCGCTTTGCTGAAGGCATACTCCACAATCTGCTGTTTGCCATTCTGAATATCTTCGGCGCTGACGATGGTCGTTTCGCCTTGTGCACCTCCTTGGAAATCCTGCTTGACAACGCCGGATATGGTTTCATATTTTTCACTTCCTTCAAATGCCACCACCCTCAACATGGTTCCCGAAAGCAGATTACCGCTTCCTCCCGCAGCATCCGCCTTCACTTCGACCGATACGGTTCCGGGAATAATTTTGTCCTGCTGTTTCGTATAGCCCGGAATCAAAATTGCCTGCTGAGTTCTGAATATCGATCCCTTATCGTCACGAAACCTGGTTCCCGCCACAAAACGCATGGACTGGGCGGAATAGGAATTCTGCACCAGAAGCGTTCCTTTGGCATATCCTAAAGCATTGCCTTTGCCGGTCGCCGGATACGACTGTGTATAGAAAAATTCCTTTTTAGTGTCTTCAAAAAACAAACCCGATGTGCTTGCGACTCCCGAAGCCATCCGTGAAAGGCGCAAGGAAAAAATGTCTTCCTGTACCGCTTGAGAAATAGTCATCCGGACATTAACGCGGGCCAATAACATTCCCGCACCATACACTCCTCCGGCACAAAGACCGATAAATACGATGGCACGAAGAGTTTTCCGCAACATCATAGAAAACTTTGAGTACTGCTTTATCGGAACGGAAAACGGTTCGTCGGCACGCGGAGATTGGGAAACATATTCCAAAAACGCATCACGTCTTGTCGTATTTTTAGAACCGATTACGGGACGAACCGACGTCTCGGATGGTACATCAGAATTCTCTTCTGTTTTCCTTTTGCGCTTCCGCGGTAAAACCGAAGAATCAATGGAAAAATCTTCGACACGCTTTGGTGTTTTCGCGCGGGGACGAATATCAAATGATTTTGTAGCCATACTATGTATTGTTATCAATATTATACCAGAACCGCCTTTATTCTTTTTATCCCCTGTCCGATAGACTCTAATTTTACGATTTTAAACTCCCCCAGTTCCCTAGTCCGGGAAACATGCGGTCCACCGCATTTTTCTTTGGAGAAAACGATATCCCCGTCCGTAACAGAATATACGGAGACCAACGCGCCATAGACGACCCGGGGAACGCTTAAGACGCCGCTTTGATCCGCTTCTTTATTGCTCATCTCCTGCTTTTGCACCGGCAGATCTTTCTTTATTTTCTCGTTCACCAACGCTTCTACGGCCTTTATCTGGTCATAGGTTATGTCTCCGGGGTGGGAAAAATCAAACCGCATCCTTTCTGCCGTAATATTCGACCCCATTTGACGCACATGTTTGCCGAGAATCTGACGTAACGCGGCCTGAAGCAAATGGGTCGCCGTGTGGTACTTGGTGGTCTGTTCGGAATGGTCCGCAAGACCTCCTTTAAATTTTTGCCCCGAACCCGCACGGGAAAGCTCTTGGTGTTTTTTTAATTCTTTTTCAAATTCTTCTTCGTCAAAATCAGAAAATTCTTCTTTAATCATCTCTTTCGGGAATCCATAGCTCTGATATAGTGTTGAAGCTTGCGCCACCGTAACATAACCAGGTTTTAAACCCGCAGCAAGATTTTGCTCTTTTACGCCACGACATCGGCAAGTGTTCCCAGGAATACGTCCTTGATTCCGATTTGCCTGCCGTAGCGAACCGCCCTGCGGATAAGCCGGCGTAAAATATATCCCTGCTCGGTGTTGGAAGGCTCTAGCTTTTCGGCCAACAAAAACGCAGCCGCCCGAATGTGATCCGCAATCACCCGTATGGCATAATCGTCTTCCTGTTGAGTGCTTTGATAGACCTTTCCCGACAAACGTTCTATTTCTTCGATAATCGGAGCGAACTGCTCGGTTTTATAATCGTCGTAATAACCATTGGTAACGGCAAGCATCCGGTCCAAACCCCACCCGACATCGACGTTTTTCTGTTCGAGCAATTCGTACGATCCCTGCGCTGTTTTGTTGTACTGCATGAACACGTCATTGCCGATCTCCACCCAACGGACATCTTCAGGATCAAACTCAACCGGTACCGCAGAATCGTCGCCCGTCCAATAAAACATTTCCGTATCCGGACCGCAGGGACCGGTTATCCCCGCCGGACCCCACCAATTCGCTTTCTTGGGGAGCTTCGCAATACGCTTCTCGGGAATGCCCAATGCGCGCCATGCCTCATACGCTTCCTGATCTACCGGCGCATCGCTATCTCCTTCGAACACCGAGACTCCAAGATTTTGGGGTTCCAGACCGAGCCACTGCGACGAAGTCATAAACTCATAACTCCATTCAATAATCTCTTTCTTGAAATAATCTCCCAGGGACCAGCTGCCCATCATCTCGAAAAACGTATGGTGGATAAAGTCCCCCACCTCGTCAATATCATCCGTGCGTACGCATTTCTGTATATTGGTAATCCGCTTACCCGCAGGATGCTTTTCTCCCAATAAAAACGGGACTAAAGGGTGCATGCCGGCAGTGGTGAAAAGTACCGAAGGGTCGTGTTCGGGGATCAGCGACGCACCGGGAATTACCGCATGTCCTTTTGACACGAAAAATTCTAGATATTTTTTCCGGAGTCCGTCTGCGGTCATCATAGTATCTGCATTATATCACAATATTCCTCATCCAATCTTGCGCAAACGGCTCAATGACCGCTCCGCCAAGCATCGTATTGCCCTGATAAAAAACCAATGACTGACCCGAAGCGATTCCGAAAGGCGGTTCAGCAAAACGTGCTTCCCCTCTCTTACCAGAACCTATATATATTATTGCGCGTCTCAAGGGCTGGCGATACCGGTGCCGGACCAGTACGTTTTTCTTGACCTCAACTCTTCTGGCAGAAATAAAATGACATTGCCCGAGGGAAACCTTAACCGGAAACAAATCGCGCGCGCAGTCGTACGTGGAGACATAGAGACGGTTTGTTTTCGCGTCTTTACCCGCCACATAGTACGGGACGCCACCGCCGATCCGGATGCCCTGGCGCTGACCCAAAGTAAAGAAATGTAGACCTTCGTGGGCTCCGATAACCCTACCGTGATACCCACCCGCAGTATGGCAGTCCACGGCAATAACCTCGCCCTTGCGATCGGGTATATGACGCCCAAGAAAACGTGAAAAATCCACCTGCCCCACAAAACACAATCCTTGAGAATCTTTTTTATCGGCAGTCACAAGCCCACCCGATCGCGCAATCGCCCTGACTGTCGATTTTTGATACGAGCCTATGGGGAAAAAGCAATGCTTCAATTTGTCTTGGGAAAGCGTCCACAGAAAATACGACTGGTCTTTGTTCTTGTCTTTAGCCGTACGCAGGATATCCTCGTTATTGAAGAAATTCTTCGTTTTACCCACGTAATGACCCGTGGCGATATAATCAGCCCCCAGGCTCATGGCTTTTTCGAAAAAAACACCGAACTTGATGTGCTGGTTGCACGCAACATCGGGATTGGGCGTAAGCCCCTGGGTATAGGCACGGACCATTGGTTCGAAAACAAATTCGCGGTATTCTTTCTCAAAATCCCATGAATAAAAAGGAATGCGCAACTGGGACGCCACATGGCGAGCGTATCGCTGGTCTTCTTCAGTGGAACACACAACAGTGCCGGGTATGTTTTGCGACCAATTTTTCATAAACACCCCCACCACCTCGAATCCCCGGCGCTGCAAAAGCAAGGCGGCAACGGATGAATCAACCCCACCACTCATGGCCACGAAGACAACTTTTCGTTTCATTGAAAAAAACATGGATGACGTCCTTTAAGCAAAAATGAAATGATCCGAGATACACTATGCCTCAATCGGTTTTTTATCATCAACAGGGGTGTCGGCGGGAGTTCCGTAACTTTGAGGGGTAACCCGTTGCAGAAGATCGGCAAGATCCTGTTTGAACTTTTCCTGGTTTGCTCCGGACACGGCAACCGCAGCCTGATGCTCCGGTGAAACTTGTTTTGGCAGAGGAGGTTTTACTTTCCCTGGAACAGGAGCTGGGGCAGAAGCGGGACTCGGCGCCCGTTCGCGTTTAACTTTTTTAAGACACTGCTTGCAATACAGGGGTTTTTTGGGGTCGGGCTCAAACGGAACCTGAACCCCTCTCCCGCAGGTTTGGCACGTTCCCGTATGTATCAAGGGTGTTTCTTTGTCCAGAATCTTTTCTTTATCTTCTTTGTCCATTTTCTCTCCTGCCACAGTCAGCATCCATTCACTGATGGCGTTCTCCACAAGCTCTTTGGGCGTCCCGTAGGCGGCGCGCGACGCATCGATAATCTCGATATCATAACTCTGATCGGGAACGGGTAGCGGCGCCAAAGTCGAGGCCATGAATGGAGCCGACACCACGCCGTCGATCATAAGTTTCATATAGAATTTCCAGTTGGGAATATTCACCAGATCGGTCGCGGTCACGTCCGGTTCGAACTCCACCCTCAAATCTTCCGCGTCATGGGGGCCAATGCGGAAAATAGCCATACTCCCGACATTGCCGAAAATCGCGGCCTTGATGGTATCCGGAAGCTGCTCGACGTACTGGTGCGCCAATGTCAAATCAAGACGGTACTTGCGGGCCTCAGCCAAAATATTGGCAAACGATTCGGTAGCAAAATTCTGAAATTCGTCGATAAAAAGGAAAAAATCCTGGCGACTCGCCTCGGGTACATCAATGCGCGACATCGCTGCCTGTTGCAATTTCGTAATCAAAAGCCCGCCCAAAAGGGATGCATTCCCTTCCCCAATAAGGCCAGTGGACATCCTGGCAATGAGAATTTTTTTATTGTCGATAATCTCCCGGATATTGATCTTTGAAACAACCTGACCGACAATATTACGGATAAGGGGGTTCGAGGCGAACTGCCCGACTTTGTTTTGGATAGGCGCGATTGCCTCAACCTGAAACCGGTCATGATACCGGGCAAACTCATCGGTCCAAAACGCTTTGACAATCGGATCTTTGAGGTTTATAACCACATCTTTGCGAAAATCCTTATCCGCGAGCATCCGGTTGATGCTCAGAAGAGTCGATTGGGGATACTCCAGAAGCGCCAAAATCGTATTGTTCAAAATGTATTCCATACGGGCAGACCAAACATCGGGCCAAATCTTTTTGAAAACAGATAAAAGACTTGCCGCAACAATATGCCGGTGCTCGGAGTCAACCGACTCCATCACATTAAAACCAATAGGATAATTAATGTCGGCGGGATTAAAATACACCACGCCATTGATACGCTCTTTGGGAATGAATTTCAAAAGTCGTTCGGTGAACTCGCCATGCGGATCAATAATGCCGACTCCGCGGCCGTGCTGGATATCATGAATCGCGAGCGTCTGTTGCAGCTGGGTTTTCCCGGTACCAGAACGCCCGATAATATAAAAATGCCTGCGCCGGTCGTCGATTTTTATCCCGAACTGCAGTTTGCGATCCCGGTAATCAGTTTCCCCTATGAGAACAATATCTTCGTTCATAAAACATCAAATAAGGGGTAAATTATGGGGTGGCTCGCTCTTCTTCACGCCTGTCCGGGAAAGACCAGGAGCAGACACGGAACTGATCGGAAAGTGGTATAAGGTTGCAAGCTCTTCCGAACTCAAAATCATTTTCTTGAGCATGTCTTTCTCGTCGGGATCGGGACAAACACGGAAATTGTAAAATATAAAAAGCATTTTTAGATCCTGAATCTGAAAATTTAATTTCCAGAAACGCTTCCAGTCCACATAAAGTTTTACCTTTTCCATAAACCCGTTGAGTCCAGCGATATTGAATGTTTGGAAATATGCCCTAATAGCGGCACTCTGCGAACCCTTGTCAAAGATGCCACGCGGAGCAACATACATCGTACGGATTACGGTTTCGAACACCGGCTTCGCAACCTTTTTCTCGAGATCTTCAATGGCATGACGCTGACCCGGGCTCAAATCAACCCGTTCTTCCTTTTTTTCTTCTTTTACCGGCGCCGAGGCGCTGCTGCTGGCAAAAACCCCTCCCGCGATAGACGAGATGATATCGCGCAAGGCGTCGCCGAACGAATTTTTCACTTGATTCGAAAAATCGATAACCGTGTCGACCGCTCCTCCCGAGGGTGCCGCCGGAGCGGGTTTTTTACCCATCAGTTCCTGTACCTTTCCTTTCGCCTGATCTTCCCACGCCTTGAGTTGCGTTAAAGTTAAGGGACGAAAAACCATTTGAATCCAAATCTCTTCCCCATCCCGCAAATGACTTAAAGTTTCCAAAAGTGAAGATAAAGAATCAAGCCGTTTTTCGTCTTTAATTTCTTCAAAAAACGGATAGGTTTTGATCGGATAGACCGATTCCTTGATGAATTGCAACTGAGCTCCCCACGTATCGTAAAAACCATTCGGAAGCGCGGTAAAACGTTTCGTGTAATTCTCTACCTCGCGGATTTCAACCTGAGGATACTGAGAATAAAACTGCGTTTCTACCAAACGGCGGAATTCTTTGGGAGTCACGATATAAAAATGTATTCCGCCCTTGTCCCCGACAATCTCAAACGAAACCCACAACGGTACCTTGCCTTTGAAAAAACGCTCTTGCGGCAACGGACTGGACATAATACCGTAAAACCCGGAAAACACCTGTTCCATTGCTTTAGGAGTGGTTTCCACGTCGCGTGGCACCTTCACTTCAAGAAACACCCATTGGATTTTTTTCTTGAACTCCAGAGTAATGTAGTTCACCCAATACTCGGCAAAAATATAAAACAAAATAAGCGGCACCACAAACCACCAGGTCGCAAGTAGTCCTTGCCAAATCCAGGCAGCAACCACGCGAAGAATGTCGCCGGATAAAATAAAATGTAGTATTACTGAGCTATCCATATACCTTAGTATAAGTATACCCCCTCACATATTGTATCGCAAAGGGGAACCGCACCCTTACCCATTACTACAAAGGAAACGGCTAAAACAAAAACCGCAACCGTGTATGTGCGGGGGTATACCTCAAAATACCGCAAACAAAAACGAAATATGTTATACGCGCTCGATTTTCTTGACTGGTCGGGCAAGCGCATAGGTTTTGTCAGGGAGACGCTTGAAAAATCTTTTATTCTGTAGATTAATCAAAACGGTCGCATCCTTGACAATCTTGAACTTTTTTATCCGTTCTATGATCTCGCGGAAAGAGAGGGAATGTTTGGCCCGGGAAAGAATAGTTTGAATGACCTCCCGAACCGTACCCGCCTGATATCCCCATTCCTGAAGAGCGTACATGCCGCGACCAATAAGGATAAATTGCTGATTTTTGATTAATTCGTTATGCACGGTCTGGGCTTCCACGGTCTTTTGCCACACCGGATGGAACCCGGAAGCAACCCGAGCCTGGCCGTTAATCACAGTAGTCAAATCGCGGAAATGCATGGGGAGTTTAGTATTCCGGAGCACCAGATACGCTTTCTCGCCCACATTGACCGGAGCAATTTCCTTCAAATGATCCGCTCCGATATAACCAAAAGGGCCAAACACGATAACTTTGCTTAAACATAAATACGAGGTAAGAACACCGACATCCACTTTACCCATATCGGACTTCTTTCCGTACTGCAACGCATAAGATTCTATGGTCTCAACTGCAATGGGGGAAGAACGGCGCATGAATGATTGGTCGATCTGCCGGATGAAACCAATGACTTTGCGTGCGGCTTTTTGATCATTGCTCCAAAACGCACGGTACGCACGATCGTCGGGAAAATAGAACATGCGCTTATCGAGAAAAAGCAAAAAACGAATCTGCAACGAACGCGAATCATCTTCATGAAGCAAATAGGAAAGCTCGCGCAAAAATCGTCCCTCTTCGCGCACGCCACGGAACGTTTTCAAATGATCATCGGCAATATGAAAAAATCCGTCCATTTCCTTCGGAAGCTTCTTGACCAAAAGAGCAAAACCGCTCTTTTCTATCTGACGGACACGCTCGCGCGTAATTGAAAGGTTTGCACCGATCTTTTCAAGTGTTTCGGGAGCGCCGCTTATAAGACCGAACCGCCGGGACAAAATTCCCCGGGTACGATCAGGGAGGGTTCCCAAGATTTGCTTTACCAGTGCGCTTACGTTTATCATACTTTTCGACAATGTTTCAGTGTGAATGATACAATTTAAAAAGAATATCCCTTTAGATACACTATAGTACCATAGATGAAAAAACGGGTCAAGAGAGCACAACCACTGCGCTTTTTGAAAAAGACCGCAAATACTGATATAGTTACGGAGTATTTATTGCGGGATCGTCTAAAGGCAGGACAGTGGACTCTGAATCCATTAATCTAGGTTCGATTCCTAGTCCCGCAGCCAGTAAAGAAAAGTTATACCATAAAAAGTATGGAAAAAACAGAGGTTATACGCGTGGTTCTTGAAGATTTGGGGAAAGACGCTGCCGACATCCAAACAGCGATTGATTACGCGTGGCAAGAAGCGCGAAGCTCTCCTTCGGGAACCGAGTCGCAATCAGATGGACGCCGAAGAGAACAGTACCAGCTAGCCATCGCGCACCAGACAGCGAAACAAAGGATCGAAAATGCAATTAGAGTACTTCGAATGCTTGATCCCAATGTAGAACCTACCCGTCCCGGAATAGGGTCGTTTATAAAAACAGATTTTAACAATAAAGATCAGTGGTACTTTATCGTTCCTTACGGCGGAGGTAAGACCTTAACAGTTGATGGTGAGACTATAATCACGCTTTCTCCGGAATCACCGCTCGGAGAAAAAGTCCTGAAGCAAACTGAAGCACAATAATTTATTGTTTATCGGTTGTCCCGAATATTAAAATGCTGCGTCAGAAACGCGGCATTTTGGAAACGGAATACTAAACCCCTACCCCAACAAAGCGCCTATATGGTCTTCGGCAGCGCGCTTTTCAACCAGCATCGCATCCATTTTATGATTATACAGCGCTTCTTCTTTCAATTCTGGCCGGATACTATCAAGTTTCTGCGCCAGGCGTTCAATATATTCCACTTCGCCTTGTATCTCGGAGAAATGCCCGCCCAAAGCGCCGCTACTCATCGACCCGCCAAAATGCAATCCTTGGTCTTGCGCCTCATAGAGAAAATACGTTAACGGCTTTGACCCGCCTTGTTCACCTATGCCTTGTGTAAACTCCAGCACTTGATCAAAGGCTATTCTGATACTGCGTACTGTATCATCCATAATCTCATATAATTGTCCAGCTGCCTTATCCTTAGTTTTTGGGAGAGAGGCAATGCCAGATTGCACCTTCCCAGCGATTTCTCCCCTTTCCCTGCTGACTTCAGTAAGACGGGCAAGAATACGGCCCATCAAGCTGTCCATAGAATTCCTGTATTCGCAAAGCTGGCGCCAAGAAACGAGCCCGGTCCAATCACCACGATATTCTGGATATTTATCGAAAAAATCATTAATAGCGCGTTCGTGCTCAGAAAATCCATCAAGAATAACACCCAAACGCTTAGCCACCTCTTCATAGTAACCAATCAAAGTATCAAGCATCTCACACATCCGTCCGCACGCCTCTTGCACGATTTTTGAAGCTTCTTCTATTCCTTTTTCCTTTTCTGGCGCAGTTTCTGTCCCGGAAGGATTTTCCTTATTTGTTTCTAGTTTTAACTTTTCCCATTCTTCCGGTTTGGAATCTTCAGCCCAATGACGTGAACCTTCCATAGTATTTAGAAATTAAGGTAAATGATTATACCACGAAATCAGTTCTCTTTCAAATACTTGCTCGTGGCAAGGTAGGTTGACACAGACATCACCGCCAAACCCGCCAGAAACTCAATAAGAAACACAATAAACCACTGTTGGCTGAAAAATCCGTACAGGCTGATTTCCGGCAAAAAGTTCGCCAAACGCGGCGAAGCAACCGCGATCCCCGCCCATAAAATTCCAAATACCAACAGAGCCGAAAGGGAGCTGATCATGGCACCCATGACAAAAAACGGCCCCCGAACAAACCATTTCGAAGCGCCTACCAGTTTCATAATGTTTATTTCTTCGCGAAACGAATAAATCGCCATTCTGATCGAATTGAACGCCACCAAAATTGCCAATCCGGCAAACACAAGAATAATCCCCAATCCCCCTCCCTGGATCGCGCGGATAATTTTATTCAAACGCTCGATCACGAGTTTGTTTTCCGTAAAATTCACCTTGCTGATGGACTCACGGAACGGCGCAGTCTCGAGGAAGTTAAAAATCACGGCGTACTGGTCGCTTGTTTCCGCCTTGATATTTAATGACGCCTGTAAGGGATTCCCACCCAGCTCTTCCAAAGCCTTGGTAATCACGTCGTTACTCGCGTGCTTTTGCTGAAACTTGGCATAAGCTTCTTCGCGTGAGACATACTGAATATCGCTTACTTCGGGAAGCTGCTTCATAAGATCGCGAACCTTGAGAATTTCCGCTTCTTCGACAGTTACCACGAAATAAACACTTAGATCGATTTTGTTACGGATAATCCCCACCACCTCACGGGTCAAAAAATTAAATAAGGTCAACGACGACACGATAAAAAGCGTAATGGACATAATCCCCATGGTGGCGAATACCATCCAAAGGTTGCGCTGAAAATTATGGAATCCCGCCCGAATAATACGCTGTAATGCGATGAACATAGTTACGTTATGATATATTTTCCTTTTTGCTCATCCCTAATAAGCTTGCCACCGTCCAAAATAACCACCCGCCGCTCCAATGAATCGACGATTTCCTTGTTATGCGTTGCCAATACGACGGTTGTTCCCAGCTCATTGATTTTTATCAGTAATTTTACAATTTCCCAGGTGTTAATCGGATCAAGATTCCCGGTCGGCTCGTCAGCAACAATCACCTCGGGCCGCTGGACCAAAGCACGGGCGATAGCCACGCGCTGTTTTTCTCCGCCCGACAAAGCCGAAGGAAAGTTCTCCCAACGATCACCTAGACCGACAATATCGAGAACCTGCGGTACGTCGCGCCTGATATCTTGATCCGACATGCCCGCAACTTCCATGGCATATCCGACATTTTCATAGGCTGTTTTATGGGAAAGTAATTTATAATCCTGAAATACCATACCGATTTTACGGCGCAAAACGGATAAATACCGGGAGGGCATCTTATTGACGTCTTGACCGTTGAATAACACCCGTCCCTTGGTGGGACGCTCTTCGGCAATGAGAAGCTTGAGCAGTGTTGTTTTCCCGGCACCTGATTTCCCCGCCAAAGAAATAAATTCCCCTTTTTCAACCGCAAAACTAACCCCATCTACGGCCGCAGAATGGGAATTGTAAATCTTGGAAACGTTTTCAAATGCAATGATATTCATCTCTTATGCAGTATATCCTACTTTGAGCTCGGCCTCAACAAATATGTCCAAATCTCCGGCAAGCACCTTGTCCACCTGTGAAGTTTCCGTGCCGGTTCGGTGATCTTTCACCATTTTGTACGGATGGAGGACGTACGATCTGATTTGATTGGCCCAGGCAATCTCTTTCCGTTCGCCTTTAAGCCCGCTACGTTCCTTGGTGCGGGACTGCTCGGCTTGTATATGCAGCTTGGCGCGCAAAAGCGAAAGAGCTTTCCTGCGGTTCTGCTCTTGGCTGCGTTCGCTCTGACAGGCGACAATAATACCGGATGGTTTATGGGTAATGCGGACCGCAGACTCTACTTTATTTACATTCTGGCCACCAGGACCGGACGAACGGAACAAATCCAAATCAATATCCTCATCACGGATAACCACCTCATCTACCGCTATCTCGGGGAGCACCTCGACCAGCGCAAACGAAGTGTGGCGCTGTTTTGAAGCATCGAATCGGGAGATGCGAACCAGACGGTGTACCCCGTACTCGCCCTTCAAATACCCGTAGGCATAACTTCCCGATATTTCCGCAACCGCGCTTTTAATGCCCCCGTCCTGGGAACCGTGCTCGTCAATAACCCTGAATTCCCAACCGCGCTTTCCACAAAACGAACGGTACATATCCCAGAGCATATGTGCCCAATCCTCGGCATCGTCTCCGCCCGCACCTGCATATACCGCCAACGTAGCGCGACGGTTATCGTACTTTCCCGATAAAAATAATTGGAGTTCTTTCCCTGCCAACATTTTTTCCAAAAGACCGACTTGTTCCAGAATTCCATCCTCTACTTTTTCTTCCTCATTTTTCCTATCCGCCATTCCGATAATAAGAAAAATGTTGTCGAGCCTTTTTTGCACTTCCGAAACCTCAAAAACTATTTCCTTAAGCTCGCCCAGATCACGGGATAACTGCTCTGCGCGCTCGAATTCCTCCCACGCATGGGGATCCTCCAGCTCGTGCTCCAATTCTTTAATCCTGATTTCTTTGGCAGAAATGTCAAAGACAGTCCGCCCAACGACGGAGTTGAATTCGAAGCGCTTCGAGGCGCTGCTTTAGGTCGTTCCACATGTGATTGATTATATATTTTGGGAGGTAATAAAGGGGACAAAAGCAAATCCCTCGTATTCCTGATGAATGAAATCTTTTTCCGTGACTTTATCGAATGCAAAAATGCTGTTGCCCATGGGCACCACCATCCTGCCACCGATGCGCAACTGGTCTTTCCATGATTGCGGCAATTCGGTGGTCTGAAGCGCCGCGCTGCAAAGTATTTTGTCGAATGGCGCCTGATCTGTAACTCCTCCGGTAGCGTCGCCGCAGTAGAAAAAAGCGGCGCCAGATGAAATAAGTTTGTATTTTTCGCAATTCTTTTCTCCAAAGATGCACAATTCGGGAACAATCTCGATTCCGAACACTTTTCCTTGTTTTTTGGAATCTTTAACAATATGCGCCAAAAGCGCCGTTGTCCATCCGGAACCGGAACCAATATCCAGTACGCGGTCTCCTGCAAGAGGATTCAATAATTCAAGCATAAAGGCAACCGTCCATGGTTGAGAAATCGTCTGCCCCCCGCCGATACTGATCGGGTAGTTTCCATAGGCTTCGTCGGCAAACGCCTCAAGCACAAAATCCTTCCGGTCTATCTTCTTGAACGCATCAATAATAGCAGAGGTTTTCAAAACATTGCTTTGAATGAGCCGCGTTACCAGATCCTGATGAGACATGTAAAGTTCGTATGTCATACTGACTATAGTGTATCACGTCTTACCCTGTTAAGAGAAAGGTTGTTTTGTGTCGTTTTGCGGGGCTTGGAGGAATCGAACCCCCATCAGCGGTTTTGGAGACCGATATGTTGCCATTACACTAAAGCCCCGTTGCCCCAGTATAGCAAAATCCCAAACCAAAATCACCACGCGACAGCCCGCGGAAATCATGAAATTAAATACAACGGAAATATACCTGTCAAAAAGCTATTTCTTCTTTGTTTCCTTATGGGGTGTGTGCTTTTTGCAAGATTGACAATATTTGGAGAGTTCGATTTTTCGTTCCACCAACTTTTTGTTCTTCCGCGTATAATAATTGTAACGTTTACACACGGTACACTGAAGCTGAATGAGGTTTTCCGAATATTTCGATTTTTTAGCTGTTTTTGCCATATCTATAACAAATATTGATACTACATAGATTCCCAATGGTCCAATCGCCTCGCCATTAGAATCTGAGCCGAAGGTGGGAATCGGACCCACGACCTCTTTCTTACCAAGAAAGCGTTCTGCCACTGAACTACTTCGCGTTCAGCTTGCTGGAAAAGTTCTTTTCCCCCATGCCACCGACCCGCATATAGGTCAGTACTTCGGGAATATACCCGGCCCGGATATTCCCTTTTTTCAAAAACCTCAACATCAGCTCGTAATCCGCTGCCAATCGCATATCCAACCGATAACCTCCGTAGCGCATATAGATCGACCTTTTTACAAAAAATGTCGGGTGTGGCGGCATCCACCCTGCCGCGAGTTTCCAAAGAGCGTATTCACCTGCCTTCCAAAAACGAACAAGTTTCGCAGTATTAAATTTAGAAATATATTGGAGATCTCCGTATACCGCATCGCAACCGAAATCATCAAAAGCCTGCACGACCCGTTCCACCACGCCCACATTATAATAAAAATCATCGCTGTTCAGGGATCCGATAACTTCGCCCGTTGCCATAGCAATCCCTTTATTAAGCGCATCGTACATACCCCTGTCTCTTTCGGAAACAATCTTAGCAATTCGATCTTTGTATTTTCCGACAACCTTCATGGTGTTATCGGTCGAGGCGCCATCGACAATAATATACTCGATGTTTTTATGCGTCTGACCCAACACACTTTTAATGGTATCCTCGATGGTCTTTTCGGCGTTATAACAGACGGTGATAATGGTTACTTTCATGAATTTTATAATCAATTGCCTTGATATAAATCAATGACCTGCTGGGCAATGCGGGCATTGTCGAACTCGGCCTTGACCAACAATTTGCCATTGGCAATCATTTTTTCCCGATGGCGCGGGACAACCACCTTCTCCATTTCCTGCAGCAGATTATTCCCCGCCTCGCGATCATCCAGATTACTGCCTTTGAATACGCAACCGGCCCCGTACTTGGTAATGAGGTCTTTTATAGCAACGCCATCCGAGACAATGAGGGGCGTTCCGGACGCCAATGCCTCGACTGCAACAAACCCGAAGTTTTCCGAAAATGACGGCAAAACAAACGCGTAAGCATTCTGAAACAAGGCAACTTTTAAAGGAGAATCACCGGGAATCGGTCGGAATACGAACACGCAATGATCAAAAATCCATGCTTCTTCAGCTCTTTTTTTTAAAAAATAACCATATTCTTCATCCGTTGCCCCGGCAATAACAAGTTTGTGCTCCGGATATCTTTTAACGAACAATGAAAAGGCATCAATGAATATTTCAAGGCGTTTTTTCCAATTTACCCTAGAGAGACAAAGGAAATATCTCCGATGTTCCAGGCCGAGCTCGTCGAATTCTTCGCTCTGGGCGGGACTTTCGAATAATTCACGCTTAAACGGGTTGATGACTACCGCCTGGTGTACTGCTTCCAAACCGGTAAATTGGAAAAATTTATCGCGCTCATCGGGGGCGGTAAAACGAAACCCGGCCACGCGCTTAAACATAGGACGCAAGAAAACGTAGTACACAAAAAGTTTCAGATTTTTACTCCGGCGGTCGATGAGGGTTTTTTCCACGGTTCCGTGCGGAGAAATAACAATCTTTTTGCCCGTCATCGCCAAGATCAATCCCGACATCCAGCACACGGGATCCCAAACCAAGTGAATATCAAAAACATCGAACGTATCCCGGTTCTTCCAAAGCGCTCGCAGTAATGGAAATGAAACAAACCAGCGCTTAATGGTGAAAAAATCGAAATAGTGAACCGTCAAACCGTCGACCTCAACCGATTGCGTTTTACGCGAAGATAATCCGAGTGTTGTAGTGTACACCTCAACCGAATGCCCAAGTTTTTTCTGCTCTTTTGCCAGAATCCGAACCGAGACAACCGGACCGCCCCACTGAATAGCGGGGTGATATGCGGGAGTAATATGGAGAATCTTCATAATTGTTCAATAAAATGTCTACGATATTCTTCGTGCGATACCTATAATAGTCCCGGAATGTCGAAACGCAAAACTTTTCGGAATCCAACTAAGAGGAACTATCTGCGCAAAATAGTAAACAATCTTAAATAAGAAGTTTTTCTTTAAACGCATATAATCAAATAGGTTGTGCGGAAGGATCACGATGTCTGTCGCGCCACATTCTTTGAATTCATGTTCCATCAATACATTAGTATAATCGATTTCCGGTATATTGTACCCTCCCAGCCGCTGTTCTTTCATTGGTTTCCTCCATGGATGCATTCCGTTTGGCACAACGGAAACAACATAGCCTCCCGGTTTGGCAAAGGCAAACATTTTCTTGAGAGCAAGCAGCCGTTGCGCGTCATCCAAAAAATGCTCCAAAACACCGACATGGAAAACAAGATCAGATTTTTCGAACGAACCGACTTCAAAATCTATAATATCGCCGGTATATAAATGAATCGATAATTTCCTCCCTGCATATTGTTCGATTTCACCAATGAACCTTTTGGCACGGTCAAGCACTTCGGATGACACATCCAAACCGAAACAGTTCCATCCTTGAAGGGCAAACTGCACCAGGTGTATCCCTCCTCCGCAACCAACCTCAAAGACTGTTCTCCTTTTTGTTCGGGGGCCCATATCCGACAATTTCAGTATCCTGTGCCAGACCCTGCTGAAACGACCGAGTTTGCGCACCGATCTCGCGGACGCCCGATATTCATACCCCTTTGTGCGTAATTCCTTTTTCCACAAAAATCCCGGATCCATAAATATTTCCGATGAATTCAAAAATGAATGCTTCTATTGGCGAGTCTACGGTTCATAACCCATTGTACACCAGTGCGCGATGCAAAAAACAACACACAAAATACAATTATTAGTTTGATTACCCCCGCCATACTCGCACCCACCCACCCTTCGCCGGCAATGAGAATATTGGGTACAAGCGTCCCGCACGCCGCAACCCAATACACGGACCATCTGTGCCGATACAGAAAACCGACCAAAAAACCCAAAAAAACTCCGTGTATCATCAGGCCCATTGCTATCCCCCATAAACCAAAGTTCAAGTACCAATCACCCAGCAACCCCGGAGCAACCGCAGTGGTGTAGTTATTTGGTGCAATTATACCGAACTCCCTGCCGAACTCATTATGCCCCGTATTCACCGCTGGTTTGCTGTGCCACAAGATCCGCGGAGGCCCCAGACTGATAAAGAAATTCTTCAATGATTTACCGTTCCAAAACTTTCCTGTTTCATTGGTTATAAGAACGATCTTTCCTAGGGTCCTCGACAAATCGAATCTACCAAACACGCCATCACTAATAAAATCCATTATTGGAATAATTGTACTGGGGGTAGTTATGTAGGAAACAGCAGTGTTGGAAGTAGTATTTTGGACGTTGCGTTCTTATGTTTGGTTTATACAAATAATGACGGATAAAAAGAAAGATGAATAATGAGGTAAAGACCTCGAATTTTCCCAATGATAAAAATCCCAACAAAAACTCGAAACAAAACAACGCGTAAGCAATAAGTTGCCATGTTTGATACTTCAATCCATTGCGCCTTAATGAAAAATATATCCCGCACGCAACACCAAGCCCCAGAATAGCAACGCTATCCGCAACACCGATAAGGCCAGAGTACACCGAGGTCGTGACAAGTGGATTCTTATTCAGATGAAAAAATGTACCGCCGAAAATCTTAACAATCTTGCCCACAAGACCCGTCCCGAAACAGAATAAAACAATGATTTTTGACATCAAAATATTCCCCGATCCTTCCCTAAGTTCTTTATTGTTTTTCTTTAAAACAGAGATGATTACCTGATAACCAATTAAGAAACTTGCTATACCCAACATAATGATCAAAAAAACCGGCAACGTATAAAGGTATAATTCTTGACCGACAACATACCGGACATATGCAGAACGAACTCCTAACGGGATAATTACGGGAACCAGCATATACGCAAAAAAATACCACGCGGCAAAAATCGCCCTAATCTCAAAGTAATCGAAGGTTGTTATCGCCTGCCTGATGATCCCCCAAAATTTATGATTTAAAAATTTTCCCATACGCAGCAATAATCTTGTCACCGTAATCGTCCCACGTAAAACCTGTCGAAACCCTTTCCTTGGCACAACGACCCATTTCCTCGATCTTATCCCGATGTTCGTAGAAATAAAGAATCTTTTCCTTTAAGGCGTCAATATCGCGGATCGGAATGATAAATCCCTGTTTCCCGTTTTCGACAATATCTTCCGCACCGGTATTGGTGGTCGCGATAACCGGTAGCCCACACGCCATTGCTTGGGGAATAACCATAGCCAATCCTTCTTCAACCGACATCATCGCGAAAACAGAACCCTGGGAATAATACTTATGTAATTCCGATTGGGGAATTCGTCCAATCCATCTGAACGCACCTTCGTACTTTTTGAATAATTCATTTACTTCACTGCTTAATGACCCTATCAATAAAAGTTCCGCATGAGGGAGGTTAAGCTCGGAAAATGCCCGGAGCAAATAATGAACGCCTTTACGTATGGTCATGGTCCCGGCAAACACAATCCGGAATATGGCATCTTCTTTAGGTAGTTGCCTAAACTGGGAAAGGTCAACGCCGTAAGGAACCTGAATAAGCTTACTTTCCGGTACACCCCGCTCTAAAAATGTTTTTCGGACAAAAGACGAAGGAATGCCGATATAATCCGCCTCCTCATATTCGCACAGTTCCTGCTCGATGATTTTGGGATGCGGCACCTGGAAAGACTTAATCGGAATGCCGGATCTTTCGTATTCTTCTTTTAAAACAAAGTTCTGATATGTTATGTGGGAACTCCCCCTCTCGACAATGGTTTTCGCACCGAATCTCTTTGCCCTCCTTAGGGTTTCTAAAAAAGACGAAGAACTTCCGACAATAATATCGGTCTCCTGAAGAGCTTGACGCGCCAAAATGTCGAAAAGATGATGGATGAAATACTGGGGATTATAAGCTTCCTGCACTACCCGGGGCAGCTTTTGCCATCCACGGAATAGAATCTCCTTAATCACGATTGAACTGACTTTGTTTGTCGGAATACCATACTTACTCACTTCGAATTTCGGATACGAGGTAATCAGCTGTTTTAAATAACTCCTCTTGAGTAACTGTTGGGCGAGATTGAAAAGATGGAACCTGCCCGGAACGGAAATGGTAACATTCATGTCTTTTTATCCCCTTGATAGTTTGTGATGAGCGGTAATGATATCCTGAATTCTGTTGGTAAACAAATGTCCTCCTTCAACAATCTTCTTATAGCCGGCCTGCGCAACCTTCAAACGCAAATCTTCGTTTTTTAGAAAAAAATCGATTTTTTTCTTCATTTCTTCGTATGAATCAAAAAAGGACGCTTCTTGATCTTCCCGGAAAAGCTTGACGGCTTCGGGAGTCCTTTCGTGAAGCATAAATGCTCCGCAAGCCGGAATCTCGTAACTACGACAGGTCAAAACGTCTTTGTTGTGTTTACGGAGAAAAGACAGCACGATTTTGCTTGCATTGAAGACTTTAGACATTTCTTTGCAACAGACTTGCCTAAACTGGATGCACCCGGTTTTTACCAAACAAGAATTTGGAGCACATTTTCTCCATGAATTACCGTAAATTTTGAGATTATAACCCTCTTGACATAATTTTTCCAAGTACCAGAATCTTTCTTCATTGACAAAAGTGCCAACGAAAACGATATCGGCACCCAATGATTTTTTCTCCTCCTCGGTAACCTTTACCGGCATATGACAGGATATATCGGCAGCACAGGGCAGAAAGATCGATTTCTTCGCCCCATATTCCAATAATCCGTTTGCATTCTCCGGACTGAAGGAAAAATGACAATCGTAAAGAGGGATGGCTTCGTAGAAATAAGAGCTACAGGTCTTGGGAAACAATATATAATCCGGATACCATGAATATACCTTGGCTACCCGAGCCAGCCGCCTGACTGTTTCCGGCAAAATCAAAATCGGCTTAAACAACAAAATGAAGTCTGGACGCGACGTAAGCGCTTGTTTTATCAAATTTTCATTAAGAGACCGTACTCCAAAATAACGGGGGACTTTGGTGAAACCAGCCTTATTAAACGCTCTGTTCAAAAAAGAAAGCTTAAAATGGTCTTCAAAATTGATTATCGAAAGATCAACCCTCAACTCCGTAAAAGCCTTAAACAAAGATGCTTCTTGGTTTCCTATTTTAATGTGTCCACCAAACAAAACTTTCATAATGCTTTTTCTATAGCTTCGGCTACGGCACTGCATGAATATTTTTTAACGATTTCAAAAGATTTTTCTCCGAAACGGCGCCGCATATTATCATCTCCCACCAAAGCCTGAATGTTCTTGGTCAATTCCGTAATATCCCCGCACTTGAACACAAAACCGTTTTCTCCGTTATGAACCAAATCTTCTCCCGAACCAACCAAATCGGAAACAATCACAGGGAGACGACAGCACATTGCTTCATTGACCACTACCCCCCATGTCTCTCCTGCTCCGGAAGGTAATACCAATATATCCGAAGCAATGTAAAGTTCCGGCATTTCGCTATAATTGACAAAACCGGTAAACACAATATTCCGAATCTTGCGTTCCTTTATATAGGCACGTGCCTCTTCTTTCAATTCTCCTTCTCCGATAAGCACCAAAACGGCTTTGGGGTCAGTTGGAAGATCGGCAAACGCCCTGATAAGATCCATGGATCTCTTTTTCCGGGAAAGCTTCGTGCCGCCGGAAAATATCACTACCGCATCTTGGGGAATATCCCATTTATCCCGCAGCTCCCGACGTTTTGAGCACAACCTGTCGTATGCATTCGCAAAACGATCGTTTTCAATGCAATAAAGAGCCGGAAAAAGTTTTCGCTCCGGGACTTCATAGTAACGAAGAAATTTTCTGTTTTGTTCTCCGATATACAAAAAAGTGTTCACGAAAGAAAAAATAAACTTTCCCAAAACGATTTTTTTCAAATAAATCTTCCATTTCGGTTTCTGTAGTTCGTGGATATAGGCATTTTCGACCCGAAACAATACTGGAATCCTTGAAAATAAACAGAAGAACAGTGCGATCCAATCGCTCGCATAAGACCAAGAATTTAATAATACCGCGTCGAATTTTTCTTGTTTCAAAACCTTTAAAATATCAAAATTTATAAAATCCCAAAAGGAAAAATTTTTACCCGGACTCCGGTTCTTCAAAAAGACATATTGATATCCATCCAGTAAAGGAATGTCCCAGCTAATCTCTTTCTTAAACTGCGGGTCAAAATATTTCTCTACCCCGAAGCGAGAATAAAAAAAAACTTTAAGATCAATACGGCGCGCAAGCTCCCGGTAGACCAAAATATGGTACGGAATGGGGTGAGAAGTGAAAATGCCAAGCCGTTTCATTTTTTTGCGATCGCGATAATATTTTGCGTAAGCACGTTGCCCCTCCTGCCTGTTTCCGCCAGAAGATAAACATTCACCACCAAACGCGACAATTGCCATAAACAATATCGCACAAAAGAAAATACCCCGTGGGGAATCGGTCCCGCTTCCTTGAATTGATATTCTCTAAATCCGATAAAAGAGAAAACCTCTTTAAAGCTCCTGTCCGTCATGATAGTTTCGTGGGTAAAATCGCCAAACGCGTATCTGCCAAAAAACGGACTATCGCCGTTGGGCATTTTGATTATTAAAAGACCGCCTTTCTTTAAAGAACGGAAAAACAGGTCTACCGCCTCCAGCATTTCTGCCTTGGGAAAATGTTCCAAAATATCCAGAGCGAAAACAGCATCGAAATAATCGATTTTCTCTTTCAGATATTCCCGAAAATCCGCCCGGGAAACGTTACCCAAACCCAACCCTTGCGCAACCGAAACCTGCTCTTCACTGATATCTATGCCGACGACATTCTTATAACCTCTGGTATTGAGCCAATGAACAAGATCTCCATTCCCGCAGGCGACATCAACAATCGCCGCGTCTTTACAAGTCAGGATATCCCCGAAATATTTGTCCCACACAGGGAATTGCTTCTCAAATTCGGCAAATGTTTGAATTTTAAGTATGTTGCTGGTTTGCAAAGAGACATACCGATCGTATATTTTATCTTTGTAATTCATGTTCGATAATGCGCACATAATGACGTACCCGCTCTTGGAACGCCAAATGTCCGAAATATTTTACGACCTGATCGTGAAGATATGCTTTACGGTAGAAAAGGGGGTTCGCTTCTCCGCTCAATACGGTAATAAGAGAATTCGCAATTTGTTGAACATCCCGGGGATCAATCAGCAATCCCAGCTCTCCGCCTAAAAGCGGCTCGGAAGAAGCATCAATGTCCCCCGCGATAACAGGCGTCCCGCACGATAAGGCCTCAAGATATACTATACCAAATCCTTCTCCGGTTGAAGGCATAATAAATACGTCGGCCGATTGATAATACTGAATTTTCTTCTCATCCGATATTCCGGAAAAAACAACTTTGCCTTCCAAGCTTCTTTCCGTAACCAATTCTTTGACTCGCCCCATATCGTCGCCAGCGCCAAAAATCACATACATCGCATTAGGTATCCTTTTTAGTACGGCCGGCAGCGCCTTTACCACTAAATCATATCCCTTGTATTGATCTTTTTTCGAAAGCCGACCTACATAAAGAATAATCTTTTTATCGGATAACCCCTGTGATGCGCGCAATGCCATAATCTCAGAATCGTTCTTCACTGAAAACACGCCGGTATCAATGGTCGGCTCCATAATAAAGAACTTCGTTGAGAGGATACCCGGCTGCTTTTCCACTACGGACTGGGTAAAACGTGAAGAAGAAATAATGGAGTGTGCTTTCCGCATCGCTTGCACTTTCATCTTGTTTCTTAGGTCCCAGGCATCTGTCCCGTATATCATTAATGCGTACGGAATTTTAGTGATTCGGAATAAAACAAGAGCAACGGGAGAATAATTAATATGATTATAGATAATGAATTCCGGGGGGTGAAACAATGACTGACAAAAGACTTCTAACACAAAAAAGACCTTTTGAACAAAACTGTTCCCTTTGCACATGGCAACGCGAAGGTCCGCTAACGGTTCAACCATAGCGAGAAAATCACGGACTACCTGTTGTATCCCGCCGAATCCCGAAAAATCATTAGAAACAAACAGAATCTTCATCATTTCCGTAAGAATCTCTGTAAAACAAATAATGACCAAACCCGCGACCAATGAATTCGGTTGTTCTTGAACAATCCCAAAACATCCCGTATGGTTTTTTTATCGAAGAACTCCGAAGATCCAAGCTCATCCCAGATAATCCCTTGGGCTTCATTTTTCATCCACAGGGAAATCGGTAAAACAAATCCTTTCTTGGGAGCTTCCAGGATGGATCGCGGGACGGAAGAACGCAACACTTCCTTCAAAATTAGTTTTGTCTTGCCTCCGGAAATCTTATAGGAATCCGGCAGGGCAGTACCGAACTTCATGACAAAATCGTCCACAAAAGGAACCCGGAGCTCAACGCTATGCGCCATAGAAAATACATCGCTGTCGCGCAGAAGCTGATTTTTCATGTACCTGGTCATCTCGTAGTATGAAATCGTGCTTTGTACGGAATGCTTTTTCTCGCAAAAAGTTTCTTTCCCGGAGCCATCGTCCATATCGCCCGGCGTATCCGGCATAATCATTCTTATCTGCCTTCCGGTAAAGAGGGAACGATAAGCCCGCCACATATCAGAAACGCAACGTTCACCCGAAAACTCTTCCAATTTCGAAGCCTTCCCCCAGAATGGGCGATATCTTGCCATAACGTCGAACCCGCCCAAGTTGCGGAAAGAACGCAAACCAAAATTTATTTTCCGTAAACGGGGAATATCAATAAAAGACGGGTATCCTCCGAAAATTTCGTCTCCTCCAAGCCCGGAAAGCACCACCTTCAATCCGGCTTGTTTCGCCGCCAAAGATACAAAAAACGTATTGACCCCGTCGCTGGTTGGTTGATCCATGTATTCGAAAATCCTCTCAAGAAAAACAAGAAAATCCAGACCACTGATCGGAACGTCGTAGTGATCTGTTTTGAAAGAACTTGCAAGCGCGTGTATGTTCGGAGATTCATCATACGCAGTGTCCGGGAAAACCGCCGAAACGGTCGATAAATTTTCGAAACCCTGCTCGCGCAAACTCACCAGCAATGTGGTCGAATCTATCCCGCCGCTCAAAAAAAGACCGGTAGGAACATCGGAAAGCATATGATGACGCACACTGTCTTGAAGAACGCTCCGCGCTTCGCCGACCGCTTCTCCAAAAGAATGCGGATATTTTTCCTGATCATAATACGAAATAAGATCGAAAAATTTCCCCGCCTCAATGCCGTCAGAAGAAACGACAAGAAATGACCCGGCCTCCAAGGCTCGGATACCACGATAAAACGTTCCGGGCTGGGATATATAACCTTGTCTTAAAAACTCGTAAATTGCCTCTTGACGGATCGAAACATGATTCCCGATAAGTGATTTCAAAGCTCTGATTTCCGAGGCAAAGGCAAAGTAATCGTGATTCTGCGAAAAATATAACGGTTTTATCCCAAAACGATCCCGGGCAAGAAATAATTTCTTTTTTTCTTCATCCCACAGGGCCAAAGCAAACATCCCCCTTAATTTTTCAAAAGAATCTGTTCCCCACTGTTCAAATGCATGCAGAACAACTTCGGTATCGGAACCGGTCCGAAAGACATGTCCCGATTGTTCCAGGATTACCCGCAACTCCTTAAAATTGTACAGCTCGCCGTTGAACACTAGTTGAAATTTTTTCCGGGTTTTTTTACACCTCAGGCTCATGGGCTGACCGCCTCCGGGACTCAAATCAATAATGGACAGCCTCCTGTTTCCCAAATACACTTCTTGATCGGAAAATATACCGAAACTGTCCGGACCTCGATGAGACAGCGTATCCAACGCTCTTTCGAACACTTCCCGGGTCACGCCATGTTTTTCAAATTGTGCTACGCCCAAAATTCCGCACATAGTGATTTTAATAATGTACTGCCGTCACATACTTATTTTCGAAATATCCTTTTTTGTCCGTATAATAGCCCCAATCGGGGTTTTCTTGCATAGCTATCAAGGGAATGTCTCCCCACCACGACGAAAGCGCACTTAATGTGGAATCACTCCCGATAACGCAATCACATGAGGCAAGGGTCAGCATGTCTTCGATGCAGTTTCCCTTGCTCAAAACGCAATGCATGCCCGGAAAGTCTTCTTCTGGAACGGACTTATTGGAGCAGATGACAAAACAAGTTTCATTCGGGTTCTTATGAAAAAAGTCGCAATAGGATTTCAAAAATACCCGAACAAACGAGAAATGTAAAGGATAAAAAAACGGTTTTGCGGCATAGGTTTTCCAAGCTTCGCAATCCTCTTCGAAAGAAACCCGGGTGTCCCATTGATTTCTCTGCCGTATGTGGACTCCGATAATGTAACGGTACTTCTCGCGACAACCATTCACCAGCGCCGACGCTTTCCTCTTATGCTTTTCCTGCGGTTCGAAATATTCCTGTATCTCTTTACGATAGGTTTTCATCCCTGTGTAATTGCGGAACAACCATCCGGTACCGTACGCCGATGCGTGATGGGCTAAAATTTTTTCAAAAGGATTCTGTAAAGCCGTGTTATCCAAACGGATCACCCCCGAATCGGACGATACGATACGGTCGGTATAAAGAACCTTTATGGCGGCCGCGTACCACCCATAAACAAACCGGATGTATTTCTTGAGTGCTCGAAAGAGAAAGCTTGCGGCAACCGTCTCATATCCTCCTAATTTTTCAAGAACCCAAAAGGGAAAAAAGAAAAATATAAACAATAATGGCTTCTTAAGGGGAATCTTGAACCATGGCGCATATTCAGAAAACGAATAATTCTCAAGGTTATAACCCTGCTGGCAACAATGCGCATATATGCTTATAAAATTCCAAAGCTGATTGGAAAGCTCTCCTCCCCCGTGCTCAAGAATAATAATCCGTTTGCGAGATCTCATGGTTTCGTAAATTCAAACAATCCCGTCCCGAATCCTTTCGAAGAAACATAACTTGATTCCATTTTTCGTCCGTAAATATATTGTTCACTTACCAATTTGAGGTTCCTGAACAATTCTTTAACAATATATTCCCTGGTAAAGGCCCGATGTGCATTATGATAAATGCGGTTCCCCTCGTCCACCGGAACACTGATGTACAGGTGCCCGCCAGGAGCAATAACCCGGCTAAGCTCATGAGCGGCGGACTCGGATCCGAATGCATCAAGGGTATCTCCGTAACGCCCCAGTCCAATATGTTCAATAACACACAGACTGCTTAATGAAACAACCGAGCTGTCGGCGAACGGGAGTTCGCAAACATCTCCTTTTTGATACGAAACCCCATAAAAGGAAAGCTCCGGATTGTGGATATCTATGAAAGTAACGGGTAGATACTGACCGATCATTGAAACAAATTGCAGGCTTGAAGCGACATCTATGTGTTGTTTCGGACTGCTTTCGAAAACTTTCCCGGCACACCACGCATTCTGGTACAAATATACCGGATCAATATCGGCATAATACGACTGTTCGTGGAGCACAGGATACCATAAACTCACCGATCTCGTAAAGTTCTTGTTTCTCTTCTGGATACCGTATGACTTAAGAAATATAGCCCAGGCGCATAGCCACCGCCACATATTGCCCCGTAAGACGCACAACGATCTCCAGGAAAGAACTTTAATACGGATAATGCCGAATAACAAAGAATTATATTTCCCATGGGTTTGGTTTTTCATGAAGCGTCGTGAAGTTCCACCGCAGGCGCGTGTAATTCCGAAAGATGCATTCGTAGTGCTGACGATGAACCTGCGCGAGCTTGTGCTCAATTGATTTCCAATCAATCGCCTTGGACCGCTTGGCTACTCCTCCAACTAATTTATTGTGCGCCTAAGTGGAATCGAACCACCATCACATCCTTCGGAGGGACGTACTCTATCCGTTGAGCTATAGACGCAGTCAGGAGATTATAACACCATCAACTTGTCTTTTTCCCGCGGCCCTTGCAGCACCACCAAACTCTATGTAATGGTCTCCGGCCGGTGATTCAACAACATTAACTTCAATAGATTCTTGTTTGGCAGTTGTTCCTTGCTGTTTAAGTGATTCAACTAACATTTCAGGTGACATACATCCGGCAGTAGCGGAATTTGTGACAAAGACTGATAACTTGGCTTCTGGAAACCGCTGTTTTAATATCCTGAATTTTTTAAGTACCGCTTCAACCTGATTGCCTAAAGTAACCGGAGTATTAGTTCCGTAAATTTTGTCCATAACAAAAGCTATTCCCTGATTGCCATCAGATTGGATAATGGGTTCGACAAATAAAAGTTCATCAGAAATGCTACCTCGTTCTTGTCCCTCTGTTTGGCTATACAAATAAAATTTATTCATATCCCCAAAAGTCAGGTTAGTATCGTTATTACAACCTTCTCGCACACAAGATAAGCATTCCCGAATGTTCTCGTTCACTACATTAAGATTGTTAGTAACCGTACTGGTAACGGCTTGCATTGAGGCTTGTGTATTGATTATTTTGTCAATTTCCGTGAGTTTGTCTTGAAGCAAAGTATTACCTGATGCCGAGGTCCCCTGTTTTAAACTACCAAACTTACTTTTAATTTGCCCATAAATTGTTTCTAATTTAACAACTCGTTCTCGAATGTGACTAGTGTATTCTATTAAAGTAGTTTTTTCCTGCGGACTTAACTCATCCTCCCGTTTAACAACTAAATTATCTAGATAGCTTAAGTCTTGAGATAAAGCCAGAGCTCCGGATGCCGGTTTAAAATCTTCCCCTAACCTTCGAAAAATCTCAATAACTTCCCTGCTAAATATTTTCTTGCCGATTAATTTAAAGGAAATATCACCGTCTAAGCCATATTCTTCGTTGGCCTCTCTTTTAAGCGCGTCTTTTTCTAATTCCCCGGCAGCAACATGACCACCGATTGGAGAGACAAACTGTCCGGCATCCTGTCTATCTGAAGCTTGTTTAATCAGTGTCCATTTACCATCAGTTCCTATAACTTCTGCAATTACAGTTCTATGAAGTAAACCTTCTCTATGAGCTTGATGCTTAAAGGTTGTTCCAACAACCTCATCTTTTTCGTCTACAATATCAACTGGTTCGTCTGCGCTCATTGATCCATTTAATCACAACGCACCACTTAGAGCAACATTATTCCCTTGGCCAAAGCCTGCTTCATTACATAAGGTAAAATAGCCTAGTGAAGAAAAAAGTGGTTGGGATAGTTTTAATTATTCTGGGGATTGCCGCAGCAACGATTGCCATTTATTTGCGCCCGTATAAAGTGCTGTCTCCGATCGGAAATCCAAAACCGGTAATTAAGTTTAATAAAAATAAAGAAGTTATTGGTTTTTATCCCTACTGGAATTTAGCCGGTTTG
>Ga0075973_107_pt1 | contig 17463 bp, 17 predicted proteins | sample RifGroA2_FD_67999 | JGI IMG/M metagenome (GOLD analysis project Ga0075973, IMG submission 67999) | Parcubacteria bacterium GW2011_GWA2_46_7
TTGAAGTTGGGTAATTTAACAAAAGGCACTTTTTCATTGACAAAATTTACGGCTTTGTTGTACGGTTCCGGATAAACGAAGACTCCTGCCGTTATTGTCAGGATAAAAATCAAGCCCAGCAACGACCAGGCTTTTTTCTTTTCATTGATGAGTACGGAAAACATAAGTTTCAGTAAAATTCATTAAATCATAAAAAATATATTAATTCAAATGGCTGGACTGATTGAAAAAAGCAGTTAAAAGAATTATAATGGCTAAATAAATAACGTAAAATATCCATATTTTTGATAAGCTGGCGAGCCATCTGACGGGACTGTTAAGCCAGCAGTTGAAGGGTTCCGCGTTTATGTTGAAAATAGATTTTCCCTGCCGCATTTCCAAAAGAAATTCAGCGGGGGAAATAAATTTATTTTAAAATCCCCCACGCCGTATTTCTTTACGAAATACGGCGGAAAAGGTAAGATAAATTTACCTTTTCCCCTCGTAGCTCAATGGTAGAGCAATGGCCTTTTAAGCCAGTGGTTGAAGGTTCGAGCCCTTCCGGGGGGACGCTATGCACCCGAAAAAGTATACGGTTTATGTCGTCCGTAATTCAAAAAGCGGAAAAATTTACATTGGACAAACCGTGGATCTCGAAAAACGTCTGAAAAGGCATGACAAGATATTGCCGACTAAAGATACCTCGTTCACGTCTACACAGAAAGGAAACGGAACGTGGCAAGTTATATACCAAGAACTTTTCGATACCCGAGATGGCGCAATAAATCGAGAGAAAGAGTTGAAAACATCCCGTGGTCGTTCTTTTATCCATAACATTATCAATGGTAGATCCGTCAGCTGACGGACTTTAAGCCAGTGGTTGAAGGTTCGAGCCCTTCCGGGGGGCATTTATAATCCCGGTTCGGTTGCTATTTCCTGCATTGCTTTAAGTGCGATCCAGGCGAATTCTTCCAGGCTCAATCCGAGTTTTTCTTCGCACAATCTGATGTCTTCCCTGCGCGTGCCGGCGGCAAACGACGGCGATTTGAATCGTTTTAAAACCGATTCTTTAGTTAAATTTGCCAGTTTCTTGTCCGGCAAAACCAGTGCCGATGCGACAATGAGCCCGGTCAAGCTGTCCGCGCAGAAGATTGCCCAGTCCATCAAATTCTCCGGCGCTACGCCGGTATTACTCCAATTATGCGCCGCCATGGCGTGGCTAACGCTATCGGGAACTTCATATCCTTTATCCTTTGCCCATTGCGTTATCTGAATGCCCTGCTTGTCATGCGCTACGCTGTCGCAATAATCGCCGTCGTGCAATAACCCGGCAATCATCCATTCGGACTTCGCCCCTCCCAAATCCGCATTCCCTCTTTCTGACAATAAGTCATAAAGCGCACCCATAACCGCCTCGAGCGCCACCATATGCTTGATAATATTCTTGTTTTGTACGTGTTCCTGAATAAGACCTAGGGCCTGTTCACGCGTAATCATTTTTTTATCTTATGTTTTTAATCCCTTAGGCGCCAATAAAACACGACGAACCTGCTCCGGCCGAAGATATGTATCGACAGCCGAAACGACATCATTAATAGTAATCTCTTCTATGTCTTGCACATACTCGTCGTATCCCTTGGGCGCTCCATCAATCAAGGCAGACGAGGCCGCTATCCTAAGGATGCCTCCGGTATGCTCGAATTGCAGGGCAAGATTGCCGAGTGCGAGATCTTTTGCTTTCTGTAACAGGTCCTCGTCGTTCTTAGACTTCTCTATCAATCCCATCGAGACATCAATAGCCTCCCTGTATCGCTTGGGGTCTGTGCCGATCGCAATCGAAAACTCTCCCACGTCAGAATTACGCGTTGTATTCGCGGAAATCGCGTAGCAAAGTCCGCGCTTATCCCTGACCTCCTGGAATAAAGGAAACGACATGCCCCCGGAAAGCATGATGGAAAACATCACCATGCTTTTACTTGATTTTTCGCTTGCCCTGCCAAGCGGCGCGGTAAGCGCAATATGAACCTGTTCCAATTCTTTCCGATGGATAAGTTCCCTCTCGGGATCACCCGTTAACGGCACGAAATCTCGCACGTTTTCCTCACGCGCCTCCATGCCCGTAAAATTTTCTTCTGATTCGCGCACCGCTTCGTCAAGAGTAATGTTTCCGACAACCAGTACAGTTAAATTTGCGGAGTGATAGTACCGCTTACGAAATTCGAAAAAGTGATCCTGCCCGAAAGCCGATAATGCTTCGATTGTGCCCAGAGAATTTTTCCCAAGCGGATGGCCACCGAACAGAAATTTTTGGTTAAGAATCCATAACAGACCATCGGGATCGTCAAGATACATGCGTAATTCTTCAATGATATTTTTCATTTCCACGGAGATTTTCCCGGCCGGTATCAGGGGTACCCGCAACATTTCGCCAAGAATCCTGAATCCTCTTTCCTTGTGGGCAACCGGCACACGGTTGTGATAAAACGTACCCTCTTCAGAGGTCCAGGCATTAAGACTCCCTCCGATCTCTTCAAGGTATGCCGAAACGTCCTTGCTGGTAGGAAAATTTTCCGTTCCCTGAAACGACATATGCTCAAGCGCGTGTGCCAACCCGGCCTCCCCCGGCCACATCTCGTCGCGTGTTCCTGCTTTAACCAATACGCCAACCGCTACGGATTGCGTATGCGGCAAATTCATCACATACAAAGGAATATTATTCGAGAGAATGGTTTTTTGGAAATTCAAATCTTTCATAAGTATTGTATTGTAGCGCATTTAAACTGAAAAAAGAAAGTCCCGGCGCCAATAGCACCGGGACAGAAGCCGCCGACGGGGCTCGAACCCGCAAATAATGTCCACAGAGACACGATGTCCCTCCGGGACACCTCTGGGCGCCCTCCCAATTGGGCTACGGCGGCAAAAACGTATTGAAAATATGATACCACAGAACCAAAATATTGTACAGAAGCGCCGAGAAGATGCTTAACTCTTCTGGCACTTGGGGCAGAAAAATGTTCCCCGGCCTCCCAAACTGATTCTCTTGATCAAAGAACCGCATTTTTTGCATTTATCCCCTGTCCTGCCATAAACCAAGAAATGTTTCTGATAGTTGCCGGTCGTCATATCCGGTCTCAGATAATATTCCTCACTGGTGCCACCGTACTTTAATCCCAGTTTTAAAACTTTGACGATATTCCCACGCAAACCCCTTATCCTGTTAAGGGTCAGCTTATCCGCGGATATTGCCGGATTGATCTTGGATAAAAACAACGATTCGCTGGCATAAATATTGCCGATGCCCGCGATCTTTTCCTGATCAAGTAAAACCAGCTTAATCGCCCTTTGGGAATTCCGGCAAATGTTTTCCAGGTATGATGCGCTGAAATCGTTTGTTAACGGTTCCACCCCGTATTTTGACAGTTCTCTTTGCAACTCATCGTCTTTTACCAATTTAATCCAACCGAATTTGCGCATTTCATTGAAAAACAACCGACCCCGGCCAATCCCTAAAATTACCCTGGTGGACTTCGCCGGTAAGGACGAGCCAATCGTAGGCACGCTTCTTTTAAGAAGCACCTTGTCGCCGGTCACCCCGTTTCTGATCCAAATCAACTGTCCATTCAGTTTCAAATGGATCATCAGATTTTTCTTGTGAGTAAGACGCAAAATCAGCAATTTGGCCCGACGCTCTACCTTTATAATTTTCTCACCGACAACCAGGCTCACCGATTGGGGAAATTGTTTTTTAGACAGAATCTTAACCGACCTGACCGTCTTACCCTTTAGAACGGTATCCAATCGGATTCTGATGGTTTCTACTTCGGGTAATTCGGGCATACCACGTAAGAAATGAAAAATATTTTATTCGTTTATTTACAAATTATGATCGCATTCATTATCCCGCTAGTCCATAAATCTATCCTTGCTGTCAAATATTTTACCATCCAGTGTTTTAAAGAACCCCCTTGCTAAAAAATCATTTCGTCCATAATAATCGTCATATCTATAATAATTCAGATAAAAACGTTTAAAACACTATTTCTTGCGAGGCATAAAAATTTATTTCAAACAATATTTATTCTATACTATTTCATTACAAACCGCATGAATATCCTTAATTTAATTACCGCAATCGTTGTCTTATCGGTCATTATTATCCTGATTGTTTTCGCATTTTTTAATCTTGCGGTTTCCTTGGCCGGGACACCTTATGTGCCCAGTAAGCGCAAAATGATTTTCCGGGCCCTTAAAGACGTTAATCCGGAGCCGAACAGTGTATTTATGGATCTTGGCTGCGGCGATGGCTATATTGTACGCCACGTAGCCAAACGATTTAAAGTCAACAGTATTGGAATCGACATCAATCCTTTGTTGATTGGTTTCGCGAAGGTTTTGTCTTTTTTAACCGGCACTTCCCGACGCACCCGATTCATATGCAACGATATATTCAGATCTAACTTCTCGCACGCGGATTACGTTTTCCTGTACCTTATGCCTTCTTTATTGGAAAAACTCGGCCCGCGCCTCGCGCACGAATGCAAGCCCGGCACGATTATCATATCCAATACATTTCCCATAAGACGTTTACGACCCTATCTTACCAAAACCATCCCCTATAAAAAATTAGATGTCTTCGTGTACCGCATACCGTAAGATCGTATTCGCTCTTTATACCTGATTGCGCCTGAAACAATGTATTGCGTGATCGTTGACCATGACGATTGCCTGCATATGGGCATGTCATCGGACAGAACCCACGGACAGCGAATAATATTGTGCTTTTCGCTCATCACGACGGGAATAATAATGTTAATTTCTTTTTTCTGGGCCACGATTTGATCTGTGCTTCGCGCTTTAACGCCGAACCCCTATCCTTCAACTTCTCCGTATAAACGATCTTATCGACCGGATGACTATGCGTATACGCCCCGCCGGTCCTGCTCTGATGCTCCTTAAATCTCCTCTTAACGTCAGTGCTTATACCGGTATACAAAGTCTTGTCTTTACACCGAATAATATACAGATAATACATACCTAGTTTTATCCTAGATGGCTGACTGTTTACAAAAATTGAAATTACTTTCCAATCGGAATTGTTTTCTTATACACTTCGAATAATTCTTCGTCCATTTCTCCAAACTCATCCCAAATTGAAGCATATAGCCAAGCCGATGATCCTTCACTTTGTGCCGCTTTTATCGCAGCTTCAATGAATTCCCTCCGCTGTGGGTTTTTCTCCTTGGATGCAAATTCCCCTATAATTATCGGTTTTTTATAATGCCTAGTTTTTCTAATATACCTTTTAATATTTTCTGCGATTCTTGACGGGCTTTCGGTTTCATCATAGGTATGTATCTGGACTATATCATTCATGGGGTGATTAAACAATAAATCCCATATTTCCCCACCCCAAAGCGAACCAGTTAACAAATGTGCTTGATCGATACTTTTAATATATTTAGCCATATCATCAAACCATTCCATAGTAACCTTCTCTGCGTTTTCACCATGGGGCTTTCCCAAATAGTTCATTTCATTCATAGGCTCCCAAGCAAACAAGTTATCATATTTCATGAAATTACTAATTAAGAAACTCACCCTTTCCTTCTCGTATTTCCTGAGCTCCACCGAACCAAAAAAATCTTTGGGGTCAGAAAACTTTGTGCTATAAACTTGCTTGTTCCAGACCCCAAGATCCCATGGAGGGGAAAAACCAGCATAATCGAACAGACAAAGAATTATATAAATTTTTAACTGCTGGGCTATCTCAAAAACGTTCTTTACTGGTTCTAGTAACTTACTATTATATTTACCCAATTCTGGTTCTATACCCTCTTCGAAGTATCCCGGAATAACCATTCTAAGCGAATTGATTCCCGACTGTTGCATTTTTTGTAAATATTCTTCTGGGCTTCTTCGATCTTTATTGTCCTCTTTATAATAAATCGTGAAACGGTTGACACCATGAGGGTAAAAAATAGTATCCCCAGTATATAACTCATAGGGATTTTCTGGTTTGACTTTAAGAATGGACATATTAGTTTTTCCGAAGCTGTCTGTCCTGAATAAAATCCTAAATGGCTGGGGGACTAAGAATCGAACTTAGATTCACGGCTTCAAAGGCCGCTGTCCTGCCGTTAGCCTCGCCCGTGGCCGGGCTACGGCCGAGGGACGATCCCGTTTCTACACGGTGCTGGGGGACTAAGAATCGAACTTAGATTCACGGCTTCAAAGGCCGCTGTCCTGCCGTTAGACGATCCCCCAGCACTGCGTAGAAGATTCAATTAGCTTTAATAACTCCTTTTTACCCTTAGCTGTTTTATAATACCGTTCTTTCCTGAACGCGATATATCGATCGGAGAATATTTCTTTATATACAATACAAAATGGTTTTCTGCAAACAGTGCTTTTCACCCGGCCATTATTATGTTCAGACAACCTTCTCCCGAGAGCGTTCGTACACCCAATATACAGTTTCCCGTCCTCCAAGCTTCGCAAAACATACACCGTATGCATACACTCTGAATGTTTTTCAAAACATCTACTTCTCTCCTAAAATCTCCATAATCACGAGTTCGACGGGAAGGGTCGGTAAAACGGATTTCTTAATCTGCGGGAGAGCCTCAAGAAACCCGCGGGCAAATAATTTTGCCTGACGTGAATCCATATTCTTTGCGAGCATTTCGAGGTCTTTCAGTTGATCTTGCGAAAATTCCTGGGAAAAACGATCGGCGCTCTTCGGGTCTATCTGTAATACCAATATTTTTTCCAATAACTCAACGCTAAAACGTATAAGCGGTTGGATTTGATATTCCTGATCCTGGAGATTGTTAACGCAAGAAATCGCTCCCTTAAGGTCCCCTTCCGCCAAAAGTTTGAGAAATGCGGTTACTTTTTCCAAATTAACCGAACCGACGATTTCCTCCACTTCTCCCTCGGTAATGGTCTTATCTTTTGAAAATGCAACCACCTGGGATAAAATGGATTGCGCGTCGCGAACGCTTCCGTCCGCCAGATACGCGATAAGCTTCATGGCGCCCTCGTCAATCGAAAGATTCTCCTGTTTTTGAATTGATGACAAATTTTCGACTATTTCACGAATCCCCAGTTTGCGAAAATCAAACCTTTGAACGCGGGAAAGAATGGTCGCCGGAACCTTGTCGGGATCAGTGGTGGCTAAAATAAAAATCGTGTGCTCCGGAGGTTCTTCCAGTGTCTTGAGTAAGGCGTTGAACGCATAGGTGGTTAACATATGAACCTCGTCAATGATAAAAACTTTATACCGGGATTTCATGGGATTGAACTTGACTCCCTCGCGGAGTTCGCGGATCTCGTCGATCCCCCGGTTTGACGCGGCATCAATCTCCACCAAATCCAATGAGCGGTTCAAATTCAGTTCCTTGCACTGTTCGCATTTATTGCAGGGTTCAATGCCGATTTTGCCTTTTTGCGGATCAAGACAATTCAAGGTTTTGGCGAACAAACGGGCCATGGTGGTCTTACCTGTACCCCGGACACCCGCGAACAAATATCCGTGAGAAATACGCTCCAAAAGGATCGCGTTCTGCAACGTCTGCTTTATAACCGCCTGGCCAACCACATCGCGGAACAGTTGCGGCCGATACTTGCGATAAAAAACCAATGAATGGATATGGTCTGATTGCATGATAATTCTATTATACCTTAGACCTAAACACGAGCAACCGGTAGCCCGCAAAGTTCCATATCAGGCTTGCACCAGTGGCAAAGGCTGCACCCAGATTGGCACAAAGGATGAACGAAATGCCCCAGCACCCCGTCTGCACCACAAAAGATGCGATTCCCGCATTAATCGCCAGCCCGATCAAATTCACAAAAACAAAACTCCCAACCTGCCCCATTGAATACTTTTTCGTATCTCGAAATACCCAACGCTTATTGAAAAAATAACTGTTTGCCACCGCCACACTGAACCCGATCGTTTTACATATCGCGTACCCCCATACGGATTGTGTTCCCGTAATAACCAGGAGTATGTTTAAAATACCCCAATCAATTGCGGTATTCATGCCCCCGATGACAATAAATTTCAAAAAGCGATGCATATAATTCCGTCCCAAGGAGGTGAGATTACATGAAACTCTGATACTTCCCGTGGATTTCCGTGATAATCGCTTCACGTGGACGGCAATACTTCATACGCGACAGTTCGGTTATTTTCTCACGTATCTCCTGCTGCGGACGTGGCGGAAACGGAACGAACAAATTGAACGGATCAACGGTTTTTCCTTGTATCTGCATACGGATGTACGCGTTCAGGTTGTCGATATTAACCAAATCGAACTCATTGAATATAGGAGCGAACTGTTGTTTCAGGTAATTGGCATCATCCGGCCCCACACGAAATGCGACAATGTTTCCTACGTTACCGAATACCGCTTCTTTTACTCCCCCTTCTTTTAATTGTTCAATATACTGATGAGCGACATTAAGGGACAACCGATACTTGCGCGCTTCGGAAAAAATCTGGGTGATTGTCTTCGTGGTGATGTTTTGGAATTCGTCAATGTACAGGTAGAACGGTTTCCTCTCGGCTTCGGGCAGATTGGCACGCCCCATGGCATGCATGAAAATTTTTCCGGAAAGCATCATGCCCAGAAAAAAAGCGTTGGTTTCCCCAAGAAGCCCTTTAGAAAGATTGGCAATGAAAATTTTTCGGTTGTTGATAATATCCTTAAGGTCAAAACTAGATTTTTCCTGCCCGACAATCGGCTTGATATAATCGTTGGCGATAAAGGGGTTAAGCTTTGAGGCGACATACGGGGTGACGTTCGATAAGGACATTTCCCCGCCGGCTTTTTCCGCCTCCTTTTTCCAGAAGTGAACTACCAGAGGGTCCGGTGATCTTTCAAGAAGCTGCCGACGAAATTCAGGATCGGAAAACACACGGGGTACATCCATAATCGTCGGGCTGATAATCGGATCATTCAACAGCAAGAATAGCGCATTTTTGAAATACTGTTCGAAAATCGGACCGCCAGTTTCGGCAAGATTATAAATCTTACCGATAATTTCCAGAAGTTCATTCACGATTGACGTACGCTGTTCGGGGATACTGCGATCGTACTCGAGCATATTGAATGCTATCGGGTACTTTGTGTCAGCGGGGTTGAAATATACCACATCATCCCATCGCTTTTCGGGGATATACCCCAACATGTCCTCCGCAAAGTCACCATGAGGATCAATAATCGCGCTTCCATCATTCGCACGACTTTTTTATCACCACGGAATAGGGATTCGCCCAGCTCTATCCCTTCAAGCGGCAGATTCAGAGGAGGAGGAGCGCTCCGCGCCTTACGCTTTTTTATTTTCGGCATATCCAAAATGGGCTTGGTCGGAACATGCACAAGGCTGGAAAGCTCTTGGGTATTGAAAAGGAGCATATGCGCGCGGCGGAAATAGCGAAACGAGAAATCATAGAATCCCTGTTGTTCTTTTTTCCCGCCCATCTTCTGCATCTCCAAAGCATTTCCCCGTGGCTCGAAAAACTGCGGGAAGGTCGCGGAAAGCTGATCCATAATGGTTTGGGCGCGCACCTCGGTTTCCGACGACACCACCAGCCGGACATTAACCTCAAGAAGCGGTTTAGAAATCTTTCGATTCACCAGCTCAATAAGGTCACTGTCGCTTTCTTTTCTCTCCGGTTTCGAGGTCTCGTCTTCTTTCTTCTGCTCGGTCATTACCTTTAATGCCGATCCGAAGCTTTTACCCAGTTCTTTCGTCACCGATCCTCCTCCTGCTTTTTCGGCAGCCTCTTTCAAAGATCCTCCTTTTTGCAGTTCTTCCAAGATTCTTTTCAATGATTTAATGGTGCTCGGATGGGCTTTTTTGAATACAACTTGAAACGACATACCGTCCCCTTCTTTCGCCAAACTAGAAAACACGCTCAAAATAGGCAACAGGGCATCTTCTTCCATCCGATCGTACGTTTTTATAGGGAGAACGTTTTCCTTGTCTTGCTTCAAATACCCGACCAAACTTCCGCCTTGAGGATGAAAAATATTGTAATCGTCGCACTTCTCGATTTCCGCATGGGGCCAAAACGACTGTACCTGCTGGTAAAGCCCGTCAAGTTCGGATGCTTGTGCGGCGAAATAAAAATGAATTTCTTCTCCGACATTAGGGACCGCGATTTCCAAAACTACCGGAGCTTTAAAATTCGCCAATACCCCGAATAGCTGTTCAGAAACCGCTACTTCCTGCTTCCAATCGCGTTTCACTTCCGCGTCCGGAGCGTCATAAAGGGTAACCGACAACAGTCGGTAATCCAAAGAGCGCTGGAGCAAATCTTTTTCCTGTAAGAAAGAAAGGATAAAACGCACCAAAAAGAAACCAATAATACACGCTACGAAAAGTCCAAATGCAAGAATCATATCTTAAGCGGGGCGTTGCTGGCGCGCTTTTATTTCGCTGTAAAATTTATCCACTAAGGTATCGTGGAATTGATCTATCACCCATGGATTATTGGAATTATTCACTGCCTGTACTACTTTACCAAGATCCCCTGTCAACGCGTTTTGGATAAACCCGTCGACTACCCGCTGGTACTGTTGCTCCAAATCCTTATGCGTAGACGCTGGGGGTGTCTGGACTCCCGTTCCCGTCCCCTGATCATCTGATTGGGGAACCGTTTGAGAGGATGATTGCACGGACACGCGGGGAGAAAACTTTTCTTGAACGATCTCCTTGACGATCTCTTTCTCCTGAATAGGAGCAAGATCCGAGGTCTGCCCGACTCGTTTCTCGAAATCCTTACGGACTGCCTCTATATGTTCTTGGAAATTCGCGGTATCTGACATAAAACGATATCTTTTTACAGTATAGCATTAATTTCCATCAAAAAGCGCAGATTTCTTGATCCCGGCACGCTATTCAAGCTTATAATAGGCCCTATCTTCAAACCTCGCGTCAATATATTGTATGCGGGAATCTTTGCCTTGTAATTCTCCGGAAAGTAAAAGATTGAGGTTCTGAATAACCACGTAAGGCCTGGTGCGCTCATCAAGAATCAAGGTCCACCCTTTATCCGTCATTGCATGAATGGTCCCGACGGGAAAATAATCTTTTTTCAAGGTGAAAAATTCTATGCCGATAGTACCGGCGGATAAACGGAAAAAATCTACCATGAAACGCATAGCCGATTCTCTGATTGTCCCACCCGGGGAAAGCGATTGTTCCTGCTCGGATATAATCGGAATCAACGACCTTTGAGCAGAGGAAGGCTCCGTGCGCTCAAAAAACAATGCCCCTGATCCGTCAACCAATAAACAGCTGTTCTCTTGGTTGCACACCTTCGCGACTGCGGTACGTAACTTTCCTTGCACCACAAGCATACGGTGGAACGCATCATAACGGATGGATATTTCGGAAAACTCCGGAAACATACGAAGGAAATCATTGCGCGCCTCATTAATCCTAAACAAAGCCGCAAGGATTCCGTGATCTCCGGGGAAAACATGGAGATATCGGGCCGCCAGATAAGGACGGATAACCGCTTCAGCCGAAACGCGGTATGGTTCGGGAAGAGAAAGAACGGAAATACTTTTGATTCGCATCGCCGGCGCAAAAAGAACGCCATACCCGATCGCGGAAAGAAAAACAAAAAACAAAAAAACAAAAAATATACGCCTGCGTTTACGCGATTGTCGTTTATGAACCGACGGTACCGATGGCGACATAAAGATTATTCCTTCCTAATCTCTGTCACGCCCCCCATATACGGCACCAGGACATCCGGAATTTTGACACTGCCGTCTTTTTGCTGGTAATTTTCAATAATTGCGATCAGATGCCGATCCGTTACGCCGGTGGCCGAAATGGTATGCGGATACATCAAAGACCCCTGTTCGGTCCGATACCGTATATTAAGTCGCCGCGTCTGAAAATCGGTAAGGTTGGTGTTGGAAGTCACTTCCCTGTACTTGTTCTGCCCGGGAAACCACGCTTCGACATCATATTTCTTGTATCCGGGAGCCCCAAAATCGCCGACGCAAATTAAGACCACCCGATAAGGAATCTTGAGTGCCTTCAGAATCCCCTCTTCATTTTCCAAACACTTCTCGTGGAACTGGGAAGAAGTTTCCGGAGTACAAAACACGATTTGTTCGACTTTCATGAACTCGTGAACGCGGAAAATACCACGCGTATCCTTTCCGTAAGATCCCGCCTCGGTACGGAAACACTCCGAGTGCGCCGTATACTGTTTCGGCAGCTCGTCACCACGCAAAACCTCGTCCATATGGTAGGCAACTAAAGTCTGCTCGGAAGTCCCGATCAGAGCAAGATCGTGGCCTTCCAACTTGTATATATCATCGGCAAAAAACGGAAGATATCCGGTACCAAAAAGAGTCTTTTCTCTCGCTACATGCGGGGTGGTCATAATCGTAAACCCGCGCTGGGCAAGATAATCGAAGGCAAACTGAACCAAAGCAAGGCGCAAGCGCGCACCTGCATTTTTCAAAAAATAAAATCGTGACTGCGAGACCTTTGCCCCCCGTTCCATATCAAGAATATCAAGAGACTCACCGATCATCTGATGGTCATGGGGTTCAAAATCGAATTTCGGAACCTCTCCCCAATACTTAATCGGAACGTTCCCTGAATCGTCCGTGCCGTCCGGGACCTCCGGATCCAACATATTGGGAAACCACGACAAACGCTCATACAATGACTCCTCGATGGATTTCAGATCGATTTCGAGTTTACCGATGGTCTCGGAAAGCTTCTTGAGTTCCAAAATCTTTTCCTGACTCGGCTTTACCTTGGATTCCCGATTCTGCTTGCCCCTCAACCCATCGAGCTCGGTGATTGTTTTTTTCCGCTTATCATCCAAAGAAACAACCTCATCAACCGAAACCTTCGCACCCCGCCTATCGCAATTCACCTGCACCGCTTTTTGATTTTCCCGAATAAAATTAATATCCAACATAGGATTAATGATTAATTTACAGATTCCAAACTTTCACGATAAAAATCTTAGTGTTTTATATCCCCGCCTTGCGAGGAAGCATCCGCCAAACGCTTGCTTGCCATAATATCGTACACCAATGAATTTGTTTCCAAAAAGGACAATATGTTCTTGATATCGGCATTCAAAATTCGCTCCAATGCCTCTCTGGTATAAAAAGCGATATGGGGAGTGACGACTACGTTGGGTAAATCGACAAAGACCAAATTCTCGGCGAGCGTTTGTACATTTTCTTTCGTTCGCTGACCATAAAGCAGGAAAGAGCCCTCGTCTGTAACATGTTCTTCCCCTTCGAGCACGTCCGCGCCAAAACCTCCCAACTTTCCTCCTTGGAGTGCCTGTAAAAGGGCGTGCGTGTCGATAATCCCTCCACGCGCGGTATTAATCAAAACCGCACCCGGCTTCATGGCGGCAAAAGCTTCTTCGTTTATTAAGTGATGGGTTTCCGGCATATATGGGACATGGAGACTTATCACGTCCGACTGCGCCAAAAGTTCCGGAAGAGATACATAAGGCAGAGATATTTCTTTGGAGAATGCCTCATCGGGATGTGCGTCATACGCGATGACATTCATCCCTATGCCGCGGCTGATGCGCACCATGTGTTTTCCGATTCTTCCCGTACCCACTACACCCATGGTTTTCCCCATAAGATCAAAACCGGCACACTCTTTTGCGCTAAACACTCCTTCGACCCTGATTCTATGAAACGCGAACGGTATTTTCCTGACAACCGCCAAAACAAGACCCATGGCAAACTCCGCCACCGTATTGTCCCCGTATCCCGGAACATATCCAAGACGAATGCCACGCCCGTTTAACTCACCCACCGCAAGATGATCAAATCCCGTCGAACGGGTCGTAATAAGTTTCAGTTGGGGAAATTTCTCTATGCTTTCAAGAGAAACCTTGGACCCGATAAACACCGAAAGCACCCCTATATCAGAAGCATCGACAAGAAGATCGGGATGAAACGGTGTTTCGAAAAACAACAATGAAAGCCCTTGATCGGCAAGGCGTTCGCGAATATATTTCTGATCTTCTCCGGTTGTTTCAAAAAACGCAATTTTCATATTCCTATTGTAAATCCTTACCTATCATCCGTACACTCTCTTTGATCTCGAGTAAGCGATTGTACTTTGCCAACCGCTCGCCCTGATAAAAATAACCGAATTTCACGAAATCAGCCCCCACTCCGACAGCGATATCAGCAAGGTAATCGTCAATGGTTTCTTGCGCCCGATGAGAAACCGCAATTTTCCAGTTGTTCTCTTTGGCCAAACGCACCGACGCAATCGCCTCGGTCAGTGTTCCCACCTGATCCGGTTTCACGATAATCCCATTAATAGTACGTGTACCGATAAATTGTTTTATTCTTAAAGGATTAGTAACAACCAAGTCGTCTCCCACTAGGGAAACTTTTTCGCCAATCCGCTCGTAAAGAGCCCGATAATAAGATTCATAACCCTCTTCAGGGAAAGGATCTTCGAGATAAACGATAGGATACGCCTCAACCAATTTCTCATAGCGCACTCCGTATGCTTTCGGCTCGAATGCCGAAACGTTGTTTGCGGCGACATCTATCCCGAAATCAAAAACATCTTCTGCCCGCACCCTCACCTGATCCAATAATCGCATCAGACTCTCTTCGGTGCCGAATGACGAGGCCAGGCCACCTTCATCTCCGAACACAAACGGCTTCTTCATTTTCTCCATCTCATCCCATAATAACGCGGAGTAATGCTTGATCATAGTAATTCCTTCCCGGATGGAAACGGATTGCGGGATAATCAAATGTTCCTGGAATTCCAGATCGTTTTGGGCATGCGCACCCCCTTCGACAATATTACATAAAATACGAGGGACACGATATCCATCATGATTGTCAGCCAAGGCAGCAATATAATCGTGCAACGCGATACCCTGATTCGTGCTCGATAATCTGGCATAGGCAATACTAGATCCCAACATCAAATTCCCGCCCAGTTTTTTCTTCTGTGGCGTTCCGTCGTACTCGATGAGTTTAGAGTCAAAATCCTTTTGATTCCCCAGCGACGTTCCTTTTACGAGCGGGGTTATTTCGTTTTGGGCGCGGGTTATTGCTTCACTCGGAGAACAATAAATAGCCTCATACTTTCCTTCCGATACTCCGAAAGGAATCTTGCATGTTGCAATCCTTTGCTCCGAGTCACGCATCCGTACTTCAATCGTATCCTTCCCTCGGAATCCCAAAATTTGACGGACGGAAACGTCCTGTATCGTAGCCATAATATCTATTGTACCACAGTGCCCAATCGAAACGCATATACGCACACACCCCCGTAAACGGGGGTGTGTGTATTGAAACTGCTATAGGGAATGCGTTACGCCTGAACGGCGTTCGGATCCCGTGGTACTAGAGGGCGCGCCTCATTGACAATGAGTTTGCGGCCGTCCATTTCGTATCCGTTGAACTTTGTGATCGCATCTTGTGCGACCTGTTCATTTTCCATCTCCACAAATCCAAAACCTTTTGATCGGCCCGTGAACTTGTGCTTGATGACCATAACGGACACCACGGTCCCTGCCTGACCGAACAATTCATTCAACTGTTCGTCGGTCACTGACCATGGCAGATTGCCCACAAATAACTTGGTAGCCATGTACGCTGGTACGCTTACTTTCTTCGATGTTTTACACCAAAGATGCACCACAGGAAGACCTATTTTTTGTACCGCTCCAAAAAATTTCCTGCGAATACACGATTGGAAGTATATCACGACTGCCGCTATGCCGCAACCAAAAATATAAACGACCCCAACCGTGTTACAATAAAGATAACTCGTATGCATCATCGCGCACGCACGTTTCTGTTTTTCATATTGATATGCATCTTTTGCATAGGCACTCCTTTGGTCGTTCTCTTTTCCCAAGGATACCGATTTGATATCAAACAGAAAAAAATCGTTCAAACAGGTGCACTGCACATCAAAACAAAGCCATCAAGCGCAGCTATTGCCATTAACGGAAAACAAAAACGGATACGATCGTCCCGTTTTCTCTACAGCGGCACGGTCTTCAGGAATCTGGTCCCGGGTAATTATAATATCACCATCTCCTCTTCATCGTCCCTGCCGTGGGAAAAAAATATCTCTATTGAACCGTCCCTGGTAACCAAGTCGACCCATGTCGCGCTCCCTCTTTCCCCACCCCCCACGAAAACACTGTTCACCAGCACATCAACGTTCCGCTATATCGCCTCAACCAATGATGAAGCTTTCTTGGTTTCTTCCGACAAAAAATCTCTTTTTTCCCAATCCTTAAACGATACCTCCCAAAAACAAATCTTTCCGATACCGACTGCAACAACAACTCTTGAAAAATCCGAAATTATTCTGTCGGCGTTTCCGTCCGCCTCCACACACAACACGCTAGTTAACACGAATAAAAAATCGTATGTCATATCGAATGGCGAAACGATTTCTCTTGAAAAGCCGCTTCAAACAATTGCGAATCAAAACAAAGCCCCGGTCTCAAGGCTTTTATGGCATCCTTTCGACGATGCGATTCTTTTCGGATTCACTTCTTCAGCCAATTACTGGATCCATCTGCCCGACATGACCATCGGAACCTTCTTGAAAGAAAAGATAATCGGATGGAGCTCCGCCGGCTCGCGGGCATATTTCCTTTCGGCCCAGGGGACACTATATGAGTTCTCGACTCAGCTTCAACCAACCTCGACCCCTTTAACAACTATTGATCCCACGCTTTTTTCCCGATTTCCCCTTGCGATTCACGCCCTGGGAGACAATCGCTTCGTTATCCACGAACCGTCGGGAATACTGCTCCTTATCGATATACCATCCCTTCACAGCGAACTTGTCGATACCGCGGTAAAACATCTTGTTATCAGTAGTGATGCCTCACGTATGGCGTATCTGACCAATGACAACCAGCTTTCCGCCTACTCCCTTGAACCGACTGTTGACGACTCTATTTACAGCCAATATGAAAAAATACGTCTTGCGGATATTCCCGAAAACGCCAATCCGCTCGCTATTTATTTCGCTAACGACAACTGGTATCTCGTGCTACCAACCGAATGGGGAGCATTCATCACCGAAATAGATAAACGCCTGCCGTTAAATTTATGGGTTATATCATTCGAAAAGAAAATCGTACCGGTGGCATTTCGATCGCAAGATGCCGCTCTTATATGGCAGATGGACTCGACTTTTTCCGCCTCACGCCTCTTACCATAAAACACACAACACCTTCTGAAACCCCTGTTATTCTGTGGCGATAATTTTAATGGTATACGGTGCTACAGTCCCGGACGGCATTTCGTATGGCGTAAACGTCATATCTTGTTCAAGCGTAAACTCTATAGTCTTGGAGCTTCCCGGGCTGATGGAACCCGTGGTAATTCCGCCGCTTTTGAATTCCAGTGTCCGCGATTCAGACATCACCGAAATCGTAAAATGGACTACGGTTCC
>Ga0075973_126_pt1 | contig 17370 bp, 17 predicted proteins | sample RifGroA2_FD_67999 | JGI IMG/M metagenome (GOLD analysis project Ga0075973, IMG submission 67999) | Parcubacteria bacterium GW2011_GWA2_46_7
AATAATATTCCTGGTATTTGCAGAATAGCCCTGATAAAGCTTTTCCGTATATGAATAAAACAAATCACTAATCTTTTCAGTACCCGTCACTTTCAATCCCGTCATAGCCGATAATTTTTTCATGAATTCAGTTCGCGCTTCGCGTTCCAATCCCTGGAACAGCTGTCCGGCATAGGTCCCCAATCCCTGACTCAAGGCCTCAATACTGAACCCGCTTGGCAGTAAACCGCTTGCCGAAGAAGCGGCTTGCTCCGTCTGCTTTTTCACAATAATCGTAAAAAGATCGTTCGCGGTCATGTCGAAAGAAAACCCGGGATATACGGTTTGCAGAATTTTTTCGGCGGGCATAAGCATCCAATCGATCATAGAACGTGAAAACGAAGCGTTCCCGTACGAAAGGAATGCCGCGCCCATGCACAAGGTAACCACCAGGCTCAAACAAAACAGTGCTGCCCCGCGGCTCCCGGAAAAACTTCCCAATGCGGAAAACTGAATACTGTTATCCGCATGGCTTTTGGCATGCAACGCACCCACACATAAAACAACCATGAAAATAAACCAAAGTAGGAAATATTCGAGCATCGGAAGCTTTTGCCAAAAACCAAGGCTAAAAAATCCCGCAACAATAACAGCCCGGGCAACAATGCCCCAAAACGAAAAAAGAAGCGCTCCAATACTCCACCATGCCAATAACAGGACCGCGGCTCCGGCGACAATGCCATAACCCATCAATGTACCCGTATTAATATACGCGGCATAAGCAACAAAAATCCCTAAAAGCATTTCTCCTAATATAAAAATCACCCGACGCCAAGGAAACGGAACGGGATTATTCTTTACGGAAACTACTTTTACTTCATCAGGACGTGATGGTTGGAATAACATGTTCATCTTAAGTATACCCCCTCACTTGTCGGAACGCAAAACTATCAAAATAAATACCATTCATAAACACGAAAATATATAAACTCGTACACAGAATTACAAGTGCGAGGGTATACCCCCTCACCGAACCAAGCTCAAGTGAGAGGGTGTACCTCAAGTTTTCGGATATCAAACTACGGTTGCTGGTTCTCCGGGTTCTGATCCTGCTCCGGGGTCGGTTGATCGGACGAGGGATTCTGCTGTTGATTCGCGTACATATTTTTTCCGACTTCTTGAAGAACCACGCTTAATTGCTCCATGGCCGGTTTTATTTTATCGGAATCACCCGCGTCTTTTGCCGACTTCAATTCATCGATTGCTTTTTGAATCTTTTCTTTCACCTCGGTCGCGACCTTGTCTCCCCATTCCCGCAACGATTTTTCGCCTTGGTACACCAGATTATCCGCCATATTCTTCGTTTCGACGGTTTCTTTTTTCTTTTTGTCTTCATCGAGATGAATTTCGGCTTCCTTGCGCAAACGCTCGATCTCGTCTTTGGACAATCCGGTAGACCCCTCAATGCGGATGGATTGTTTCTTGTTTGTCGCTTTGTCGGCGGCGGTCACCGACAAAATACCGTTGGTATCGATGTCGAAGGTCACTTCAACCTGCGGAATACCCCTGGGCGAAGGCGGAATGCCGTCCAAAATAAATCTTCCCAAACTTTTGTTATCCCCCGCCATAGGCCGCTCGCCTTGCAGAACATGAATTTCTACCGATGTTTGATTGTCCGCGGCCGTCATAACACTCCCCAATGTTTCGATACCGAAACTCAAAGGAGTGGCATCCAAAAGCAATACATCACGCACCTCTCCCTGAAGAATACCCGCCTGTACTGCGGCGCCCACCGCAACCACCTCGTCGGGATTCACGTCTTTATGCGCTTCTTTGCCGAAATATGTTTTCACGGCTTCTTGCATCGCGGGCATTCTTGTCTGACCTCCAACCAGAATAATCTCGTTGATATCGCCCTTGGTTAACTTTGCTCTCTGTAATGTTTCTCCCACCAGTTCGATGGACCGTTCGATATAATCCCGGACTAGTTCTTCAAGCTGGGACCGCGTCATTTTCATGACGAAATGTTTCGGCCCGGCACTGTCCGAGGTAATAAACGGGAGATTGATCTCGGTTTCAAACGTAGTCGATAATTCGTGTTTGGCCCGCTCGGCCGCTTCCTTAAGACGTTGCACCGCCAAATTATCCTTGGATAAATCAATGCCCTCCTGTTTTTTATATTCGACTATCAGAAAATCCATGATCCGACGGTCGAAATCGTCTCCTCCCAGATGGGTGTCACCGCCGATGCCTTTTACTTCGATAACGTCATCTCCGATCTCAAGGATAGAAATATCGAAGGTCCCTCCGCCGAAATCGTAAACGAGAATCCTCTCGTTTTTACGCTTATTGAATCCGTATGCCAACGCGGCTGCAGTGGGTTCGGGCAACACCCGACGAACCTTGAACCCCGCCACCTCGCCCGCAGCTTTTGTTGCGGCACGCTGGGAATCGTCAAAATACGCTGGACAGGTAATCACCGCTTCTTCTATTTTTTCCCCGAGCTTCTCTTCCGCATCCGACTTGAGTTTCATAAGGACCTGAGCCGAAATTTCTTCCGGCCGGTACCCTTTTCCGGACATCATCACCTCAAGACTGCCGTTGCTGCCTTCTTTTATTTCATAGGGAAGCAACTTTCTGTCATGCTGAATAACCGCATCGGAAAAACGGCGGCCGATAAGACGTTTTACCGAAAAAATTGTATTCGTGGGGTTGACGATTGCCTGACGTTTCGCGGTGACCCCGACGAGCTTTTCTCCCGACTTCGAGACCGCGACCACCGAAGGGGTCAACCGGTTCCCTTCGCTGTTCTCCAGAACCCGTGGCTGACCGCCTTCCATAATCGCGACCGCTGAATTTGTAGTACCAAGATCAATGCCCAGTATTTTTGCCATATATTTTCAATTATTTTTTATGTTTAAATTATTCGTTTATTTTCACGCGGGCTGCCCGGATGACTTTCCCGTGGAGCGCGTATCCCCTGCTTACCACCTCACCGATAGCCTGCGAAGTTCCGTCTTTTGTTTTCACGGTTTCCACTACTTCGTGCTGAGTCGGATCGAATACGCCGCCGACCTCTGCTTTTACGTAATCCAAACCGCTCTTTTTAAGTATATTCATAAGCTGGGACCGGATAAGCTCGTATGATTTCCTTTCCGGTTCAGAATGGACGTTAGCGGAGGCCAAATCGAAACTATCCATGACCGTCAATATATCCGAGATTAAATCTTCCCGGGAAAACTGAAGAATATGGGTAATCCGTTCGCTTTCCTGCTTTTGATAGTTGATGAAGTCCGCCCGTGCGCGTTGCCATCCCGCCAAATACTCATCGCGAAGTTTCTGGCACTGCGTCAATTCATCGACTACAGGGGAACCCGCGTCATTTTCGTCGTTCTTTTGTTCTTTGATATCGTCTGCCATACTGTGTTTTTTTAATATTAATTTACTTGGATAAATATTTGCGGATACCGTAGAGCAACGTGGCATTGCGTTCATAAGGCATGCGTGTCGGTCCGACCAAAAACATCGCCAACCGCTTGTTATGGAAACTGTCGCATGAACTCACCAGCCATGAAAGGTCGTGTTCGCGGGAAAAAAGAGGATTCTCTTCACCGATAAAAATTGTTTCATCCTCATCCGCAAGCACCGTAAACAACTCTTGACGCATATCCATAAGCGCGTCCACAAAACAGGCAAGATCGTGCATCATTTCAAGCGAAGAGAAATCTGGCTGAGCGAATAAATAATTGATACCGTCCACCGCCATGTCCATGTCCTCGTTCATCACGACACTGAGTAAGCGCGACCGGTCCGACATAAACCGAGCGATCTCGTCGATTGACCGGAAGTGGGGTATGTGCTGTTCGCTTCGCGTCTTCTTTTCGTAACTGTCGTCAAACATTTCGTTGACAAAAAAACGGTACGCCTGGTTGGTGGGAACGTTACCCGAAGAAAAATAGTTCTTTTTCAAATACCCCTGATCGAGCAATACCGCCAGATCATTGCGGATCGTGGCAGGACTTACCCCTAAAGAATACGCTGCCGCCAAAAACCCCGAACTGATGGGCTCGGCACTCTTTACATATTCCTCCACCACTATCCCTAATAATTGTCTCTGACGATCATTCATCTCTTCTATTATACGTATTAGCAGACACAAGTCAAGACTGCTAACGACCCGACAAAGACGGCTTTTCCTTTCCCCTTCTTTTTCCATTGCCTCTACAGTATAATGATTATAGTCATCTTTTTTATCCTCTATTATTAATCATTAGCCATTTATGCGTATTATCAAAGAAAAAATCACCTGGTACGATCTCGCGCCACCCACCGACGAAGAGCTGGATTATCTGAAGAAAAGCTTTAAACTGCATCCCGTGATTATCGATGAGCTGCGGACGCCTTCCACCCGGCAAAAAGTAGAACGTTACGAGGCATTCCTGTACCTCGTACTTCGTTTCCCTATCTATGATCACGTCAAAAAGACAAGCACTCCTGTCGAAATAGACTTCCTTATCAAGCCGAATGAAATCGCCACTATCCGCTACGAATCGTGCGAACCTATCGAAGAATTCTTTAAAAACGCAAACGAACTGGAAGGGTTTAGACAAAAATATCTGGGGAAAACCGGAGCGGAATTCATCCACGGTCTCCTGATCTGGCTCTTTACCTACGGCATGCGAGAACTTGCCCATATCGACAAAAAGATTGCCGAGATTTCCGACGCCGTGTTCCACGGCGAAGAGCAAGCAATGATCAAAGAAATTTCTGTCACCAAAAGGGATATTCTTGACTTCCGGAGAATCACGAAACCAGTTGCCGGTGTGCTCCATGCTTTTCGGCACGAAACCGTGGCTCTGTACGGTGACGACAAAAAACTGTTCTTCGGAAACCTCCTCGATGAATACAATAATCTCACCGACCTGGTTGATAACCTGAAAGATACCATCGAAAGCCTGGAGGCAACGAACGCAACATTGCTCTCGTCGAAAATAAACGAGATCATGCGCCTCGTGTCTCTCCTCGCGTTCATGCTCGCGCCGGTAACCATCATCGGAACGCTGTTCCAAATGAACACCCGATTCACGCCGATCATCGGAGATACCAATGACTGGTGGATCATCATGAGCTTCATCGGACTGGGATGTGCCGGACTCTACATCTACTTCAAAAAGAAAAAATGGCTCTAATGGTAAACTCGCTTTCCAAAAAAACAGATAACTTTACCCCGGTTCATCCGCCTCGGGTTGGTTTGTATACCTGCGGGGCAACAGTATACGATTACGCCCATATCGGACACGGCAGAAAATACGTCGGAGACGATATTATCCGCAGAACCCTTGTATGGCTTGGTTATAACGTTACCCACGTCCAAAACGTCACCGACGTCGGACACCTTGTCTCGGATAACGATGAAGGAGAGGATAAAATGGAAAAAGGCGCGGCGAAAACCGGAAAAACAGTCTGGGATGTCGCCAAGTTCTTCATGAATGATTTTTATGCCTCCATGGATCTTCTCAACATCATGAGGCCGCATATAATCTGCAGAGCCACCGAACACATTCCCGATCAAATTGCCCTCATAGAAACACTGGTCGCAAAAGGTTATGGATACGAAACACCGGAAGCGGTCTATTTTGATGTCTCAAAATTCTCTAAATACGGAAGCCTTACGGGACAAACCCTTGATCAGAAAAGAACCGCTGCGCGCGAGGAAGTTGAAACCGGCGTACACAAGAAAAACCCTGCCGATTTCGTGCTTTGGTTCAAGTGTGTCGGTAAATATCAAAATCATGTTATGCGCTGGAACAGCCAGTGGGGCGAAGGATTCCCGGGATGGCACATAGAGTGCTCTGCCATGAGTATGAAATACCTCGGAGAAACCATAGATATACACACTGGCGGCATTGATCATCTTTCGGTACATCACCCGAACGAAATAGCCCAATCGGAAGCGGCTACCGGAAAACAGTTCGTACGATACTGGATACACCATGAATTCTTAACCGTTGATGGACAAAAAATGAGCAAGAGCATCGGTAATACCTACCGCATGCACGACATTACGGAGCGTGGTTTCGATCCTCTTGCGTTACGTTATTTTTTTCTGACCGCCCATTACCGTTCGCCTCAAAACTTTACCTGGGAAGCGCTCCAAAACGCGCAAAACAGTCTTAATGAGCTTCGGGGAAAAATCATGTTCTGGAAAACAAAAAAAACAGAACCTCTAGACGAAACAAAAATAAAACAGGCCGAAACAAGATTCCAAGAAATTATCTGCAACGACATAAATATTCCCCGGGCACTCGCCTTCGAAAACGCCGCTATAGCAACGGCTAATCTCCCGGAAAACATCAAAGAGCTCGTTATCCGGCGGGAATCGGCCCGAACCAATAAAGATTTCGAGAGTTCCGACAAACTCAGAAAAGAACTGGAAACACTCGGCTACAGCGTCACCGACAGCCCCGATGGCCAACGAGTTCGGCAATTCTAAAGTTGTACACAATAAACACACAAAAAAGATTGCGAAGACAACTAAAATGTCAGACAATCAAGTACGCATAGCGCAATACTTATACCGATATGATAGTACGAAGACAAAGAACAGCTCCTCCGGAAAGAAAACCGGTACGGGAAGTTATAGACGGAAAACTTCCTCCCCAAGACCTTGAAGCAGAACAATCGGTTTTAGGGAGCCTGATGATAGACAAAAACGCGGTTATCAAGGTCGCGGATACTTTGGTTCCGATCGACTTCTACCGGCCGAATCACCAACAAATTTACGAAACCGTTTTGGATCTATTCGGCAAGGGACAACCAATCGATATTCTGACCGTCTCGAGCCGCCTTAAAGAAAAGAATCTTCTGGAAGAATCCGGCGGGATGTCCTATCTTTCCCAACTCGTCAATATGGTGCCAACCTCGAGCCATATTGCCCATTACGCGAAGATCGTCAACAAGAAACACGTCCTGCGTGAACTGATTGCCGCTTCGTATGAAATCAACGAACTGGCTTTTAAAGAAGACCGCGAGACCACGGAACTGCTCGATGAAGCGGAAAAACGGGTATTTCAAATTTCTCAAAAAAATATCGGACCAGCATTCCGCCACGTCAAGGAAGATCTGAAAACCGCGTTTGAACGCATTGACGATCTCCATAAGCAAAAGGGGAAATTGCGCGGAGTGCCTACGGGATTCCGGCAGCTCGATAATATTCTTGCGGGTCTGCAAAAGTCCGATCTTATCATCATCGCCGCGCGGCCGTCTCTCGGAAAAACATCCCTCGCTCTTGATATTGCCCGTCATGCCGCGCTAAAGGAAAAAGTCCCCGTCGGTCTCTTTAGTATTGAAATGTCGCGGGAACAGGTGCTCGACCGCTTGATCGCCGCAGAAGCAAACGTCGACCTATGGAAGATCAGAACCGGGAAACTGTCCGAGGAAGGATCGCCGAACGATTTCGAACTTATCCAGGAAGCTATGGCGAAACTCGCGGAAGCGCCTATTTACATCGACGATGCGCCGCTACCGACGGTTATGCAGATGCGCGCCATGGCGCGCCGCCTGCAGGGAGAATCGGGACTAGGGCTTCTTATTGTCGACTACCTCCAGTTAATCAGTTCGTCCCTTCGCACCGACAGCCTTGTCCAGGAAATGACCGAAATATCAAGATCACTCAAAGGATTGGCGCGCGAACTCAATATTCCCATCATCGCCATCTCGCAGCTTTCACGCGCCGTTGAACAACGACCGAATCAGATTCCCCGCCTGTCGGACCTGCGCGAATCAGGATCTATTGAACAAGACGCGGATGTCGTTATGTTTATTTACCGCGAAGACCGCGTCAAAGAAAATACTGCCCGGCAGAATATGGCGGATATTATCATCGCCAAGCATCGTAACGGTCCACTAGGGAAAATCACCGTACACTTTGCCGAAAATTACGCCAGTTTCAAAGACATGACCTCGGAAGAATATGGCGGTGCCGAGTACCCCGAAGGAACAGAGGAACTTTAAAACCCATGATTCCAGAACCGCTTAAGAAATTTATTGATTTGTTTTCGAAAATACCCGGAGTCGGTCTGCGCCAAGCTTACCGTATTGCGTTTTGGTTTCTGAAACACAATAAAGCGTTCATGTACGCGTACGGATTCAGCCTCAAGGAAATGGCGGATACGCTGGCGGTATGCAGTCAGTGTTTTTTCGTATTCGAAAAAAGGACGGAAGAGCAGACGTTTTGCGTGATTTGTTCGGACAAATCACGAGACCATACCGTTATCGCTGTCGTTGAAAAAGAGACTGATCTTATCAGTATCGAAAAAACTAAACAATACCGGGGGTTGTACCATATCCTCGGCGGGCTCATCACCCCCGACGAGCACAACAATCACGATCTCCGCCTCAAGGAACTAATGGAGCGGATTGATCGCAACCCGCAGACAAAAGAAATAATTCTCGCCATCAGCCATACCGCTCAAGGTGACCTTACGGCCATGGAACTGGAAAAGATGATGAAACCCTTCGCGATCAATATAACCCGTCTCGGGTTGGGGCTGCCGCGCGGCGCCGAAGTCGAATTCGCCGATGAAGACACCCTTAGCAACGCTATCCGATCAAGGAAATAAAACCGGATGATCCCGAAAACAAAAAAACAGGTAAAATCCTGTTTTTTTAGTTCTATCGGTTCTATAAATTTTACGATTCGATTCCAGTTATCTCGATTTCCGTATACTCCGCTTTAAAACCCTTTTTGACCCTGCTGCGGGCCTTGGGTCGGTATTTGAACGTGATGACTTTTCTCCCGCGCAAATGGCGGACAACAGAAGCCTTTACGACACATCCTTTAACCACGGGGTTACCCAATGAAGTAAGAGTATCGTCGAAAACGCAGTACACCTCTTTACACTCGATCAAGTCTCCCTTTTCTTTGGCTGCGATTTTGTCCACGCGCATACGCTGACCCTTACGGACCACATACTGATGACCTTGAATTTTTATCACTGCCGATTGTGTCATATCCTTAAGAAATAGTTATATAAGATAGATTCTAGTAGGTATTTACGTATACGGTCGCGAAAGCGTACAATAACCCCAGGAATCCGGTATATGCCGCGACTCCCGCCATAATCACGCTCAAACCCTGATGTTTGCTGTAAATACTGTAACCCACTATACCATTCACGAAAAGAATAATCAATCCCAATAATGGCACCAGGAACAAATCAAAGCGGGTTCCCCAAAAATCGGACGGGCTCCCGATTGTGTACTTGATGATGAACGGAAAGTTCGCCTCAGGGATGCCGAAATACAACAACAACCACCCGGACAGGTTTAAAACAGCGGCAACCGCCAAAACAATATATAGAACTTTCTTGTCCATAAGAGTATCCTATCAAACATTCAATGAACCCGCATGTATATTTCATCCCGGTTCCCGCCCTTTGCTTTTTTATCCGCTTTATGTTATACTATTCATTAGTTCTTTATATATTTGCGCAGGAATTAGCCTCCTTTCTTCCTGCGCCATAAATGTTCAAATATGACTATTTCTGGACCTTCATGGCGCACAAAGAAACACAAAAACACCCCTTGGGGTGTTTTTGGTTTTGTAACGTACCTCAAACCCTATATCTTGTTGCATTACGTTATAGTTTTTAATTCAGGTATCCTTTATCACCCGTCGCATCTTCTTTATCAAATGTTCTATAATCAATAGTAAGCTCTTCTCCTTTTTTGATATCTCTTTTTGCTCTGGCAATCTTTTCTACTTCTCCTTTAATTTTTACTGCTTCAAGATTGGGACTCGTACTGTGATTAGTGAACCTAACATTATCATTCCCTAAGATATATTTATGACTTGTCATACTAAGAGACGCATAAGTATAGATAAAATCCCGCAGGGATTGTGGCATCCTTTTTACCTTTTGGGGGTTGAGAGCGGAATCAAATCCCGCTGTATATCCCCAAGTCTTCTTACCCTTTTTAATATTTTGTCCAGCGAAGAGACCAATCCCGTGAATCTTGCTAGACGCAAGGTATGTTTTTACTAACAACATAGTTTCATTCTACCATACTAAATACCGAGAAATAATCATTCGGTCCCTCGAACGAGTCCACAAGATGGTAGTGAGGTTCGGTCTAGAACTTTACAGAATCAGACCGTTACAACGCTTTCTATGGATATTTTATTCTATCACGAGGATGCTCCTCGGTCGCATTCAAAATGAGACAAATGAGACGGAAATACGAGATGTTGAAGCCCCAGCAGGCGTCTTCCTGAGGAAGGATCCAGGCGTCAACGGAAACCAGGTCGCCCTTCGGGAAGAAACGTTCGCCGAGACGCTCGAGAATCGTCTGCCGCAGGACCTTGGTGAAACCATCGCTCTTGGCGAAGAAGCCGAAACCGTGCTGGCCGACCGTGTACATCACGTCAACGGTCAGCTCGTTGGTGTGGGTCGAGCGTTCATCGACGACCCAGCGAGTTTCGACATTCCGTTCATCGCCGTCCAAAGTTGGAAACGCATCCAAGATGGTCTTCCTGACGATATTCTCGATCTCGTACTTCACCTCGTCGGGAAGGGCGTTTTCGAAGACGTGCCGGTTTGTCTGAAATACTACGCGTGGCATAAGATCCTCCTTTTCGAAATATCGGATATTAGAGTCATTGTACCACAGAATATTGCTATATTCAAGTGTTTATGGTATAGTGGTAAATCATACTCTTGGATTCTAAAAGGAGGATCCCATGCCCGAGATAATTGTGCACATGTTGAACGACAAGAAAGATGGAATTGAGGGAATCGTGCAATCTGCCGGCTACTACCCGCCACCGCGTATGGGTCCCAACCAGGACCTTATCGTAGAATTGATCCTGAGCTGGAACCGCGACGCCAACCGCTGCGGCGCCTTCAAGATCAATGTCGGCCCGGTAGCTGCTGACGAGACCAGGCATTTTGATCTCGTCCTGCATCCAGATATCCCTCTCCCCATCCCGGAAGTGCCCGCAAGATTCTTTGGTGGTCAAATCGGCCTGCGCCCATGGAATGGTGCCCAGCCCGACCCCAACGCCGAAGTATGCTGGGGCGGCAGCGATCAGCCGCCGCGCTACGTTACCGGCACCGGCACACCCTACGACACCCGACAACGCGACGAGTGGATAGAGGATGGACCTGCCTCTGGCCATCCGTAAACCAATCATCCAAGAGAAAACCGCCTCTCACGAGGCGGCTTTCGTATTTTATATCTGGTCAATAGAAGAATTGATCAAGGCTTTACAATATCTTTCAACTTTCTTAAATATTCTTTAAGTCCAGTATCGGTATCTAAAGATAATGCTTGGTCAAAAGAAAACCAAATAAAGCCAGACCCTTCTCCGAGTCTAAAATCGGGAGTCCTATACTTCGGGAAAAGAATATAGTACATCCTTTCATTTTTATGCCTATCTATTGATGGCAATATCTTTATACAATCTTTGTTAACCGAAATTCCAAGTTCTTCATATAATTCTCTGCTCAATGCATACTCAGGATCAGACAAATCTACAGACTTCAGGTCGCCGCCGAAGTAATCCCACTTCCCCCGAGAGGCTATGCCCTCTTTATCATCACGTTTATGAATTAGAACCAACTCCTCGTGGGGATCATAAATAAGAAATCCAACTCGAGTAATTTTTTGAAGTTCTTCACCCATATTATCTTTATCTCGCATTAAACCCCCTTGTTCCCTCGAACGAGTCCACAAGATGGTAGTGAGGTTCGGTCTAGAACTTTACAGAATCAAACAGTTACAACGCTTTCTATGGATATTTTATTCTATCACGAGGATGCTCCTCGGTCGCATTCAAAATGAGACAAATGAGACGGAAATACGAGATGTTGAAGCGGCCTCTTTTTTCGTCAGCTCTTTGCCGGTTTTCACGAAAAAGAAAAAGAAAATCGAAGCAGCACACATAAATATTCGGGCGATGACAAACGGTGCAAGATTAATATTTTCAATAGGAGAGAACAGAGCCACCAACCCCAACACCAATGTAGCCGGAAAAATGACCGCTCCCATTAAATCACCTAAAATCATCCAATTCTGAGACTTTCTAGCAACCATAACCGCAAAATAAGTTTCCGGTAGGGCATTACCGAAGCCAACCACAAGAATACCGATAACTCCCAACGGAAGACCTAGGGTATGGGAAAATGCAAATGCAGACCTTGTGATACCCTCTCCCGCACCAAATAAAAGTATGGCTCCAAACGTGAGCTTTGCGAGATCAAGCCAAGGTATTCCTGTCACGACGTTTGACCCTATTTGATCCGTATCTTGCCGAGTTTCAAGTATAAAATGTTCACGTTTCGAAAAAAGCCAAAACAAAAATAATATTCCCGATCCAAGCAATATAAGGCCGTCTATCCTCGAAAGATTCCTATCTGCAATCAAAATGACCGGGAGAAATCCCACAAAAAGTGTAAACAAAGATGACGCTTGAACCGTGCGACTATTTGTACTAAGGCCCACTCGCGACACCAATACCGCCAGACCAATTGCAAACGTCAAGTCTACAACATTGCCCCCTAGAACATCGCCTAAAGAAAGCTCTGGGGCGCCATGAAGCACCGAAGACACGCCAACGAACAAATTCGGCAATGATGCCGCAAGAGCCATAAGAATAAATGCTAATACGAACTCACGCATTTTCAAAAACCGTGCAACGCGCAAGAGACTGTTAATAATCAAATTTCCGACAAACGATAAAATCAAGCATGAACATATAAATACCAATATATAAAAAATTATTCCCATACAATATATTTTTAATGTTTTATCTAATCATGATGGTTTAAGCGTAAAAAATGCTTAAATACCTCGACTATGAAAAACATCAATACGGAAAGAAAAATCGCGCTAACCCAATACTGCCAAGGAAGAATCACAACCCCAAAGAAATCCCTCATAGGAGACAAAACAAACGGCAAGACCTGCAAAATAAAGCCGGCTGCCACTGCTACCATCAACCATTTATTACCGAAAAGATTATGCTTCCAAAACGGGACAGTCAACGAACGAACCGAAAACACGTATACCAATGAATTAAGCCCAAGCACAAGGAACGCCATAGAGCGACTTACAGTAATATCGCCCGATACCCTGTAGGTGATAATGAAAGAACCTAACGCAAGTAATCCGGCAATCGTGCTCACTATGACAATAAGTAAAATCATCCACCTGGCAACCAATGGCTCACGAGGGGAACGTGGCTTTTCCGACATAATCCCTTGCCGTTTCGCATCAACAGTTAACGCTAAACCAGGGAAACCGTCTGAAACCAGATTCACCCATAGAATTTGCGCCGCAGTAAGGGGTAGGGGGAATCCCAATACAAGGCCCCCTAAGACTACCAAGATTTCACTGAACGAATCACTTAATAGATATAAAATAACCTTCCTGATATTCTCGAACATTGCCCTTCCTTCTTCAATCGCAGCGATAATTGTCGAAAAATTTGAATCAAGTAGAACCAAATCAGCAGATTCTTTCGCCACATCAGTCGCCTCACTTACCACAATGCCAATGTCGGCACGATGAAGGGCAGGGGCGTCGTTCACCCCGTCTCCCATCATAGCAACCACTTCGCCATTATGCTTTAATGCCTCAATGATTCTTAATTTCTGGCTAGGAGTAGTACGGGCAAAGAGATTTGCTTTTCCGACTATCCGCGCAAGATCTTCAGAAGAAAACCCTTCAATATCCGAACCAACAATTGTCTCGTCACGGCCTAAAGAAATTCCTACTTGAGACAAAACAAACTCCGAGGTTTTCACATGATCGCCAGTAATGACTATAATGCGGATACCTGCGGATTGTGCCAGTGCGACGGCTCCCTGCGCGCTTTCCCTGACCTGGTCTGCAAACGCCAGCATCCCCACCCAGACCAAACCATCTGCGGATTCGTCACCTGTTAAATACCTCTGGGAACACGAGAGATCCTTATATGCAAAACCAAGAAGACGCTTCCCTTGCAGAGCAAAAGCATCAACACGAGACAGGCCTGCTTCTTTTTCCTTCACTGATAGTGTAGAGCGCCCAAGGAGTAATTCCGGAGCGCCGCTTACATACATTCTATTATGACTTTTTGACCATTCGTGTAAAAAGAGAGAATGCCTTCGTTCAGAAGAAAAAGGAATACTGTCCACTTGGGGACGGCGGTAGAAGGATACATCCAGAAAACCTTTCGCCCAATTAAGCGCAGCGACCATAATTGGATCATCTACGTCATCCACTAATAAGATCTGTTCGATAAGCGCTTCCTCATCACCCGCAACATCTGTCACTTTCAGATTTCCCTCTGTGAGGGTGCCAGTTTTGTCGGAGCAAATAACTGTTGCGCCTCCCAACGTTTCAGCAGCAACCAGACTTTTCACCAACCCTTTCCGTTTCAAAATCCGCTGCATACCGATTGCCAACACTACCGTCAAAGAAACTATCAACCCCTCGGGAACGCTAGAAACCGCAAGTGCGACTGAAGTAGTAAAAATATCACGAAAACTTAAATCGTGCGCCACCCCAGCAATCAATACCACGATGAGAAAAAAACCGATAATGAAAAGTAATTGTTTACTAAATCTTCCTAATTGCTTCTGAAGTGGCGTTTCCTGACCGGATTTTTGAATCTGCAAAGCAATAGCCCCGATTTGAGTATCTGCACCGGTCTTTTCTACGCGTAACAAACCCTGCCCAGACGTCACAACAGTACCCATAAATACCTCTTGGCGTTCTGTCTTTTTCACGGATATACTCTCTCCGGTCAAAATTGATTCATCCACTTGCAAGCGGTTCGCCTGAAACAATATCCCATCTGCAGGAATTTTGTTCCCTTGATTAAGAACTACTACGTCCCCCGGGACCAATGTAGAAACGTCAACAGTAGCTCTCCCACCGTCGCGCCAAACAACCGCCTTGGCCACAATATAACGTTTTAGCGCGAAAAGTGCGCGGGACGCTTTCCGCTCCTGAAAAAATCCCAAAACAGCGTTAAGCATAACTGCCCCCAAAATAATTATTGCATCAGGAACATGACCGATAAAAACCGTTATGCAAAACGCGATAAGCAGAACATATACAAGTGGATTTTTGAACTGCCATATGAAAATTGTCAGATTATTTGGTGGCGGTCTTTCTGGCAAAACATTAAATCCGTATTGCGCCTGCCGTACGAGAACCTCCGCGCGCGTTAATCCAGAATAATTATCCATAAAAATCTAATATTCCCATAATACCAAGATATACGATGCGTGTCGAAACAAGTCTTCACCGAAAAACCAATTATTAGAATCACTATTTAGGACATCAAAAACAATAATTTCGAAACAGACCCTCAGTTCAACCCCACAAATTTCATTTAACTTAACTTATCTGTTTTTCTACATTTTGTATCTTCTGGAATCTTATATCTCTGTATAAGTCTGCTCGAACTCGTTCGAGCCCCCTAGGGGTAATCCCATCCCTCCTGATGAGATTTTGTCTGGTGGCGGTCCGAGTCTTTTACGGGTAGCTCATTCCGCCCCCAACGGCTTTTGAAAAACATTGGAAATTTATTAAAGAGCGTTGAGGGTGTCTTTAACCCACAGGGTCACGAAGTGATTATATGTGCCGGGATAGACCGGATAATGGCGCCGAGATATTCAGTGTAGCAAGAAAAATATTCTTTTCCAACAGAATCTTAATTTGCCTTCCACTCTTTGGTTTGGCGTACCAAAAGATCTGCGGCATCGGCAGGGTTCGCCATGAGTCGTTCGACAATCCTTTCCATGCGCATACCTTGAGACCCTTTTACCAAAACAATATCCCCTTGCCGAAGCAATGGTTTTAAAATTTCAAGCGCGGCCACTGAATCTTTGCAATGAAACAGTCTATCTTTATCGAAACCTGATTGTTGCGCTTCCGAAAACGCAAATCTCATATTTTCTCCAACAAAACATATGACATCGCAAAAACCAGCGGCACGTTTACCGATTGCGCGATGGGCTTGTTCGCTGTAATCACCGAGTTCAAGCATGTCTCCCAAAACCGCAATAATATGATTTTGACCCTTCATATCCCGAATGGTCTCAAGGGCGGCTTCCATGGCAGCCGGTGCGGCATTATACGAATCGTCGAGGATAGTAGTTTGTTTTATCCCGGGAATCATTCTCATCCTCCCCTTCTCGGGCTCAAAAGATTCCAACCCCTTCGCGACATCGACCAGGTGCATACCGTGGGCGATGCCGACTGCGGCGGCAGCGGCGCACGCATACGCGTACGGTCTCCCCAAAACTCCCGATAAATGTATCGGCACCGAACTCCCCTGATACTGAAGCCGAAAAAATATCCCCATCCTGCCTGTATTGGATTTTTCGTTGCTATGCGCGTAATCGACAATACGGACAGACGAGTGTTCCGAAAAACCAAATGTCAGCACGCCGGCTTGCGTATGATCCTGCATAGAAATCACGCGGGGATCGTCTCCGTTCAAAATAGCCCGATTACCCGGTTCCAATACTTCGATAATTCCTTGTTTTTCATACGCGACAGCGTCGATATCTTTGTAATGTGCCACATGGACAGGGATATCCCCGATTGCCGTGACTACGCCCACTTGAGGCCGCGCCAGGTTTATTAGTTTCCGTATATCTCCGGGTCGGTCCGCACCCATCTCAATAACCATATATTCGGGATAAGATACCGATCGAAATATTATGAGCCGCAGGGCGCAGAAAACATTACGCACCCAGCCGCCCACACTTCCTTTGGCATTGACACCGTTCATTAACGCAATCATCAGTCCCACCTCGGTATTCAAATTCTGCCTGGTTTTCCCTACGGAAAACTTTCGGGAAAGAACTGCTGCGATTGCTTCTTTTGTCGAAGTTTTCCCGACGCTACCGGTAATGGCAATAATGTTTAGTCTTTATTATTTCGTATTCTTAGTGATTGTCGGTGGTTTGCTTATTGGTGGCGCTTTGACTGTTTCGCGCGCAGTAATGGCTAATCTGGTTACGGATAAAAATCAGAATTTGGGTTTTTCGTATTTCAATATCATTGAACGCGCGTCAGTTATAATAGGATCTCTTATTTGGGGGGCTATTTCTTCTGGACTTTTTAACTTGGACTCAATGCGTTATCAGCTTGCTTTGGCGATGATGGTTATAATTATCCTTGCAGGATTAACGTTTTTGTTGAAGATGAAAAAGACTGAGAACAGCTGAATTAATGGGCATTTTATTTTTCATCATTATAGCTTAATTATTTTATGTCCAGACCTTCTCTAGCTTAGCAAAAATTTAGTCAATGCACATTTTTGGATTTCACTAATAATAAATCTTGGTTTGAAGGTTTTGTCGCCAGTAACCAAAAACTGACGTCGAT
>Ga0075973_106_pt1 | contig 17048 bp, 15 predicted proteins | sample RifGroA2_FD_67999 | JGI IMG/M metagenome (GOLD analysis project Ga0075973, IMG submission 67999) | Parcubacteria bacterium GW2011_GWA2_46_7
CCTCTTGATTTCGACATCTTTTCCCCGTCGGGTCCCAATATCAAACCCTGATTCGCCAGACGCTTGAATGGCTCTGTCCCGGTCACCAACCCTAAATCGTTCAAAAACTTATGCCAAAAACGCGCGTAAATCAAATGGCGCGTTGCATGCTCGACTCCACCGACATAAAAATCAACGGGATGCCAGTACTTCAAGCATTTGATATCCCACCCTTTTCGTATGTCCTTCTTTTTTATGCGCCCGTTCCCCAGCGCAAATCCAAGATAATACCAACATGACCCCGCCCACTGGGGCATAGTATCGGTTTCCCGGCGCGCAGGACCCTTGCACTTCGGGCAATTTGTTCTCACCCAGTCCAGAACATTAATCAACGGGGATTCACCCGTACCGCTCGGTTCATACGACTTCACTTTAGGGAGTGTTACCGGAAGCCGTGTTCCAGGGACCTCGATCCATCCCGGATTCAATAGTTCACCTTCGGAAAATTCACCTTTTTTTATTTTTCCTGCCTGCCGGCGGGCAGGGATCTTCTGATTTCTGATTTTTTCCGCACAATGCTCGCAAAAAACCAATGGAAACGGCTCCCCCCAGTACCTTTGACGGGCAAAAACCCAATCTTTCAATTTATAAACTACACGCGGCTTCGCACCTATGTAATTCGCTATTTTTTCCTGCGCGACTCCGCACACCAGGCCATTGAAAAGTCCGGAATTCACCAACACGCCTTTTGCTTCAAGCGGTTTATCGAACTCCCTGTGAGTATCTCCATCAAGACTAATCACCTCAAGAATCGACAAATCGTATTTTTTCGCAAAATCAAAATCACGCTGGTCATGAGCGGGAACGCCCATAATCGCGCCGGTGGCGTAATCGGGAGTAACATAATCGGCAATCCAGATCGGAATTTTTATACCCGTAATGGGGTGGATTGCGTACGATCCCGTAAATACTCCTGTTTTCTCAACGGCGCTATTCCGTTCAATGTCTGATTTATTCACCACGTTCCTGGCATACTCCTGAACTTTATATGAATACTCGTGTGTCGTAATCTCCTTAACCATCGGGTGTTCGGGCGCCAACACAAGAAAGGTTGCGCCATAGATCGTATCGATACGGGTCGTGAATACCTCAAGGTGTTTGGCGATATTATGAACGCGGAAGTGAAATTGATATCCTTGTGAGCGCCCAATCCAATCATTTTGCATCTGCTTGATGCTCTCGGGCCAATCAAGATTCTTCAAATCGTCGAGCAACCGCTCGGCATACGCCGTAATACGGATAACCCATTGGCGTACGGGTCGACGCTCCACCGTGGATTTACACCGCTCGCATACTCCGTCTTCCAAATCCTCTTCGGCCAATCCCGTCTTGCACGACGGACACCAATTAATAGGGGCCTGAGCTTCATATACCAAGCCGCGCCGGAACATCTCCAAAAACATCCATTGGGTAAATTTGAAATAAGAAGGGTCGGTTGTGGAAAATTCCCTTTGCCAATCATAAGAAAGGCCCAGTGCCTGCATTTGTGATTTGAAACGTGCGACACTCTTTTTGGTGTTCTCTTCGGGATGTGTTTTGGTTTTAATCGCAAAATTCTCGGCGGGTAATCCGAACGCATCCCACCCCATGGGATGCAACACATTGAAACCCCGAAGCCGCAAAAAACGGGAATAAATATCGGTTGCCGTGTACCCTTCCGCATGGCCTACATGTAACCCGTCCCCCGACGGATACGGGAACATGTCCAAAAGGTAAAATCTTTTCTTTTGGGAAAAGTCAACGGCATGCCAAATCTTAAAATTATCTTTGGCCCATATCTTCTGCCATTTTTTCTCGATTTTTTGAAAATCGTATTTCATGTGTGTTGAAAAGAATCAAAATATTACCCAAGACATCCTATGATTTTTCCGGCGTCCTTTTCTGGCAGGCGCGAATAAAAACTTTCATCTTATTAATTATTGTAGCACTGCTCTCCGAAGATTTGAACCCTGCCGAGTTAAAATGTCCTCCTCCGCCAAACCGGGCAGCCAATAGGTTCAAATCCACCGTATTATCTTTAGATCCCCGTAAACTGCAATACCATTCCGATGATCCCGGAACACTGCGAAGAAAAAACATAATGGTATAACCTTTCACGAACATGGCTTCATGCACCGCGCGCACCGCGATTTCAGAAATTTTTGGATGTTGAACGCGAGAAACCCCGTATATGAGTTTAAGATTCTTGTCCGTCCGCATAGTCTTAAGGAAAGCGCCGTACTGAAACATGTCGTCGGGACCGTCCCATCCGCGAATCATATAGGCGATGCGCATCAAATCGTCGTCATGACGAACCAGTCGCATAACTTTGTGCAGGGTCTTTTTTCCGATAGGATAAAATCCCAGGGCGCCCGATTCGGCGATAATTCCAAGCAAAAGAAAAAAGGCGGCCGTATCGCCGATAAACCAATGATGGAACCGCGCAAGGTCATAAACCATTTCAGCCGTTGCCGCACTACCTTCTTCGACCCATACCACATCGCCCTGCTGATCCTGATATGGATGATTGTCTATGGTGATAACGCACGGATCATGGGAATCAATATAATTACGGACATACTGAACCACGTGCTGCATTTTCCCGTAATCAAGCAAAATAACAAGATCAAAAGACCTCTTACCGTTAAAATCACGAGTAACAGGCGCCGTCTCGGATACCCGCTGCCATATTTCTTCCCTGAAAAACGTTCCCAAAGAAACTTCTTTACCCAAACCTTTGAGAATCTCGTACAAACCGAGGCACGATCCGGCGGAATCGAAATCCGGACCGGCATGACCGGCGATTAAAATGTGCTTTGCGCGGATAATACGATCTTTAATGGACAGCAAAGATGGTTTTCGTATTTTCATATGTTTGTAAGGCAATATGTTCCAAGGTATCGACACGTACCTCGGCAATCTTTTGCGCCACCGCAACAACGTTTTTAGGCTCATTGGGTTGGCCACGAAATCCTTCCGGCGGTAAATATGGAGCATCGGTTTCAATCAACATCCGGTCCAGCGGCATCTTTTGAATGATCTCTGCGATATTTTTACGGCCCTTGTAGGTAATCATGCCGGAAAAGGAAAGATATGCTCCCAGGCTCAATAATTGCTGTGCGTACTCCCATGATTGCGAAAAACTGTGCGCAATCGCGCGCAGTCCTTGCGGGACATATTGTTTCAAAAGCCGCACCACTGTATCGTCACCGTTTCGATTATGAATAATCACAGATAAATTATTCTCGATGGCCAACTGTATCTGCATTTCGAATAGACTTTCCGTAGTTTTGTCCCTGTCTTCGTCAACATGAATCCCGACCGAACAATATACGCCACCGAATGAGTCGGCGGTCTTGATTGCCGATTCATTCTCTTTGACGGATGTCCCGATTGCAATAATGTTTGTTACGCCCGCTGACAGCGCATCCTGAATGAGCTGTTCCGTTGTTTTCGTATATTTGCCATGCGGTAAATGACAATGGGAGTCTATGAACATAAAAGACAATGAAAAAACAAGGAATTAAAATCACTTTCTGGGAAAGAGCGGAGATAAAGATTGAAAAGTAACCGTCTTTCCCTGCCAGGCATCGGGAACTTGCCCTGCAAGCCCAATCGCTATAAGTATTTTCTCTGCCGTGGCGGGCATAAAAGGAGTCAAAAGCTGCGCAATGTTCCCGAGCAGTAAAGTCAAAGAGGAAATGTGTTGGTTAAATTTCTCATGCGCCTCATCGGTTCCGGATTTCAAAAGTTCCCATGGTTTTTGTTCGTTAATGTATCCGTCCCCTATTTTCACCAGTTGGCTTGCAAAAACAAGCGCCTCATTAAACCTGAATTCCTGCATCGCCTTCGCATAATCATTATAGGCGGCCACTATAGCATCTTGAAACGTGTTGGTATTCAGTGCGATGGTCCCCCTTCCCAAAACACCCAATTGATTAACCCGTGCCAAAAAGTTGCCGATGCCATTAGCAAGATCGCCATTATAACGGGTTATAAACTTTTCATCGGTATAATCTCCGTCTTCCACAGGAGACATCTCGCGCAAAAAAAAGTATCGCACTGCATCCGCATCAACGGAAAATTTCTGCATAATGGCAATCGGATCAATGCCATTACCCAATGATTTCGAGATTTTCTCGCCCCCTACCGTCACAAATCCATGCACGAATAAAACCTTTGGCAGCGGCAGATGCGCAGATAAAAGCATGGCCGGCCAATACAGGGCATGGAACCTCCAAATATCTTTCCCGACAATCTGAACGTCAGGAGGCCACCACCTTTGAAAGGTTACGCCTGCTTCGGCAAAATCCACTCCGGAAAGATAATTCGTCAGAGCATCGGCCCAGACATAAATGACCTGGCTTTCGTCTCCCGGAACCGGAATACCCCAGTTCAATTTCTCTTTTGGCCGAGAAAAACTGACGTCTTGAATGCCCCGATCAATGAACGACAAAACCTCTTGTTTGCGGAATCCGGGAAGAATTTTAACCTCATCGGATATGATCAACTGGCGCAACTGGTCCTGGTAACGGGAAAGTCTGAAAAAATAATTGTCCTCATCGAGTTCTTCCGGAGGCTTTTGGTGAAACGGACATAAACCGTTTTCCAAATCGCTTTCGGTAACGTACTTTTCGCACCCGACGCAATATTTCCCCTTATAATGGCCTTTATAGATATCTCCGTTATCGGCAAGCAGTTCCCATATTTTTCTGACATTGGGCCAGTGTTTCTGTTGATTCGTGGTGCGGATAAAATACGAATATGAGATACGCAGCGCATCCGCAATATTTTGAAATTTTTCGGCAATTTCCGAGACGAAACGGTCGGGAGTTTTCCCTGCTTTAACGGCATATTCGGCGATTTTAATGCCATGTTCGTCAGTACCGGTTAAAAAAAATACCTCTTCCCCTTGTAATCGATGGTAACGCGCCAATACGTCCGCCTGAATGAATTCCAAAAAATGGCCGATGTGGGGATCCCCGCTGGCATACGGAATCGCAGTAGTAATGTAGAATTTCTGAGGCATACTGCCCCATTATAACAGAAAATTGCGAAAAATCCTGAATATTTTAAATAACGCCCAGGTCGCGAATTGCCTTTTCGAAAGTCTCGACTGCTTCTTCGGCCTCCTCATGGCTGACCCTTTCGTTCGGGTTATGCACGAGCTTCGTACGCGTATTGTATGCCGAAAAGATTTTATCGGGGGTAACCGAAGACCAATAAGGAATACTTTCTATATTTTCACGGAACAGCGGTTTCTTTTGCCCCAGTTTCGCCAGGCCGCTCTCCAGAAGCTGGCTTGCGGCCAGGACCGCCAACCGATCCTCGTCGGGATTCTTGCGTTCGATCCGTCTTTTGATTTCGTTCATCCTAGAGACAAATCCAGAGTCTTTTGTTTTATTGGGCCGATTCAGCACGATTTTCAAAGGAAGTAATTTTTGAGGGATCAAGTTTGTTTTAATAACCACAAAAATCACCAAGTAAATCATAATCAAGGTTACCAGAAGACCGGCGGCGCGCAAAATAAAAACTACGTTCACCCATGTTTGGGATCCCAGTACCTCATTTGCGCGTTCAACCAGTATGTGGATGAATGATGAGGTCGCCACCGTAATACGCAAATCTGAAAGAAAATTTTGCAAGTTCATGATGCCGTATATTCCTTTTGAATAGACTCTACGATAAGTTTTTGAACCCGGGAAACGTCGATCTTTTTCTTCAATTCTTTCATAACACTGCCGATAAGAAAGTTTAACACCTGTTCCTTGCCCGATACATACTGGCGCACGATGTCTTGATTTGTCTTCAAAACAACGCTGATAACCACAGTAATCTCACTGTCCTGGATTTCGTCAACCACAATGCTCTTCCGGAATGCCGTAAGAATGGCTTCCGTAGAGATTACTTTCGATCCCCAATCGGTTGGTTGGTTCGCAATAAAATTGGCGAATTTATCGGTCGGCTCTTGGCGGGAATGAATATCCAAAATGGCTTCATTGTATATTTTCCCCTTTTCCGGTTCTTCGGCAAGAATCTCTCCGGCTTTTGAATTAATCCCATACTCCCTGGACCACCGCTCCACTATTGCCTGCGGCAATTCCGGAATGGTTTTTCTGATGGACTCAATATACTCTTCTTTAAACCGGATAGGGGGAATATCGGGATCGGGAAAATAGCGATAATCTTCTGCGGATTCCTTTACCCGTTGCGTAAACGTTTCGTCTTTTGAAGGGTTGTACCCGCGTGTTTCTTGCACGGGCGTTTCTCCTTTATCCAACAGTTGCTTCTGACGTTCTATTTCATATACAATACCCCGTTCCAAAAACCGGAATGAATTGATATTTTTAAGCTCAACTTTGTAACCGGGTAATGTTTCGTCTGTATCTTTGATTTCTGCATTTTGCGTTTTGATTTCTTGAAGGGATATGTTCGCCTCGAGCCGCATCCCCCCTTTTTCCATGTCGCAGTCCGAGATATCCAAATACCTGATAATCTGACGCAATTTTTTGGTGTATTCTTTTGCCTGCGTTGCGGAATGAATGTCCGGTTCGGTTACTATTTCTACCAGGGGTACTCCGCCGCGGTTAAAATCAATCAAGGTAACCTGCCCGCTGTTTACCGTATCATGAATAAGCTTTCCTGTATCTTCTTCCAAATGCACACGGCGGATGCGCACATCGCCTTCGTTTGTTTTCAAGATTCCGTCAAAGCAAAACGGCAGATCGTACTGGCTGATCTGGTATCCCTTGGGAAGATCGGGATAAAAATAATGCTTGCGATCGAATTTTGAAAACAGATTAACCTTGCACCCCAGCGCCAACCCGAGTTTCAGGGTCCACTCAATCGCCTTCTTATTGGGAACCGGCAACGCGCCGGGAAGCCCCAAGCACACCGGGCACGTATACGTATTGGGTGCGGGCGCATGAAAAGGATCGTTTATACAACCGCAGAACATTTTCGAAACGGTTTTTAGCTCCGCGTGCGTCTCTATGCCTATAATTGTTCGATACTGCATACCTATTGGTAAACCATCAGAAGAAAACCCACAGGGGATAGCAAGCGAGGGGATCCCTACTGGATTTTGCGAAACAGTGTATACATCAACCAACAAATTTTGTAATGGATCGCTTATCAATTCACCGATCTTTGTCGCGTGAGTTGGTGTTACCGGCATTAAGACAACGTCACATTCAGAAAGCATTTTTTCGTATTCTCGAATGAACATAGTTCGTACACGCTGCGCTTTACGATAGTACTGATCGTAATACCCCGTCGAAAGTGCATGGGTGCCTATCATGATTCTCCGCATGGTTTCATCTGAAAAATACGGACGTCCATTCCCGTACCTCACGCCATCATACCGTGCAAGGTTTGAGCTTGTTTCGCTCAGACCTATTAAATAGTACACGGGAATGCCGTAATCCAAAAGTGACATGGATACTTCCTTAATCTCTACGCCCATATTTACAAAAACATCTCGGGTTTTTAAAACGGCATCTCGAATCTCTTTCCCTAAACCTTCTCCAAACAGTTCTTTGGGGACTCCAATGCGTACCCCTTTAATCGATTTACTAGTAAGCGTAGAAATATAATCGGGGACACTGTGTGGCGAACTTGTCGCGTCATATGGATCATTGCCCGCGATACTCTGCAACACAACAGCACAATCCTCCGCTGTTTTTGCCATAGGACCAACTGTATCAAAAGACGAAGCATATGCGATACAGCCATATCGGGATACCCGACCGTAACTCACCTTCATGCCGCTAATGCTACACCATGCCGCTGGGTTTCGAATTGACCCTCCCGTGTCCTCGCCAATCGCAAATGCCGCCATACGACTTGCGATTGCGGCCCCGCATCCCCCACTCGAACCGCCGGCAACGCGATCAAGGTTCCAAGGGTTATGCACCGATCCAAAATCAGTATTCTCTGAAGTAGCACCATGCCCCCATGCGTCCATATTCATCTTTCCGATAAGAACCGCCCCTTTATCCAGTAGTTTCTGCAAAACAGTTGCATTATAGGGCGAGGTAAAATCACCCAAGACTCGGGAAGCACAGGTAGTTCTTACCGCACAGGAAACGTAAGAATCCTTTAAAACAAACGGGATACCGTACAGTAATGGCGACGACTCTGAAAAAGAGATGTCTTTAGCGCGCGCTTCTTTGAGTGCTGTTCCCCTATCAACAATACTAATAAATGCGTTCAATTTTCCTTGAAACTTTTCTACGGTAGCGTAGCACTCGGATACCACATCCACGATGGAAAATTTTTTCTGTACAAATCCTTCGTGTAGTTCTCGTATACTAAGGTCGAGTAACATAAATTTATCAAAACTCTTTCAATACTGCATCTACAACAAAAAAGCCGTCATGAACCTTGCGTGCGTTGCAAAGCGCTTGCCCTTGTGACAACATGCGTTTTTCTTCTACCATATCTTCACGTAATACATTTTCAAGGCCCGTCACCTGTGCTGTTTCAGGGATACCGTCAGTTTCCAATTTTTGAATTTTGGACATATATTCTAAAACAGTGAAGAGTTGAGGTTGTATTTTTGCCACCTGTTCAGGCGTCAAGTTCAATCTTGCCAAACGTGCCACGTGCTCTACTGTTTCTTTTGAAATAATATCGGCCATATAGGTGATACTACATTATTTGGAGAGAAGATTCAAAAACTTCTGTTCATTCAAAAGCGCGACATTAAGTTCCCGCGCCTTTTGCAACTTAGAGCCGGGATCTTCTCCGATGACCACGTAACTGGTTTTCTTCGAAACATTTTCGGAAACCTCTCCTCCCCAAGCGCGCACTTTTTGCTTTGCTTCTTCGCGGGTCATGGTTTTAAGTTCTCCGGTAAACACAAAAGTCTTGCCGGACAATTTCGCATTGCCCGCCGCAGATGAAACACGATAAATAACCGTCACACCAGCTTTTTTCAACTTCCGCAATAGCGCGATATTTTTTTGTTCGTGAAACCAATCAACAACACTTTCACTCACTTTCGGCCCGATATCGGGTATTTCCTGCAACTCTTCCGTGGTCCAGGACTGCCCTTGTTGGATAATATGCTCTATGGTTAATGGACCGTTCTTTATCGCCAATTTGTTCGCGAGTAATCGCACGGTTTCTTCGCCAATATGCAAAATCCCCAATGCGTACAAAAACCTTGAAAGCGAAATCTCTTTTTTGCTTGCTGTCTCCTTTATTAGATTATCGGCTGATTTTATACCGAACCGATCGAGAGTGGAAATATCTTCTTTCCGTAACAGGAAAATGTCCCCTGCGTCTTTAATCAACCCCTCCTCCACGAACCGATCAATAATCTTATGGCCAAGCCCTTCTATGTTGAACGCTTGCCGCGAAACAAAATGACGCAACTGTCTTCGCCGCTGTGCCGCACAGTTCTTGTTCGAACACCGATACACCAGCCCTTCTTTCACCACGGATGAACCGTCAATAGGGCACAGAAGGGGTAGAATATATTTTTTTTCTTTGCCAGAACGCAACTCGGGGATAAATTGCGTAATTTGAGGAATCACGTCCCCTGCGCGCGACACCACCACCGTATCGCCAACGCGGATATCGAGCTTCGCTATTTGACCGAAATTATGCAATGTTGCACGACTAATCGTCGTCCCCATCAAAACAACCGGCCGCAAAACAGCAACCGGCGTCAAAACCCCGGTACGGCCAACCTGTATAATAATGTCTTCCAGGATCGTAGTTGCTTCCTTCGGGGAAAATTTGTACGCAATGGCGCCTCGGGGAGCTTTCCCCACCACTCCGCCGGATTCAAACGCGGCCATATTATTAACGATAACCACGATACCATCAATACCGTACCCAATGGTTTCCCGCTTCTTTGCCCAAAAATCACGGAACCGAAAAACCTCTTCAAGAGATGCCAACCTTTTATTGTGTTCATTCACCCGGAATCCCCAAGAAGCAAGCACTTTATGTTTCTGTTCATGAGTGGGAATACCCAAAGGAACTCCTTCAACCAGATCATATTGAAACGAATCAAGATTGCGTAAAGCGGTGATTTTGGGATCCAGTTGGCGCAATGATCCTGCCGCCAGATTACGGGTATTGGCATACAATTTCTCGCCACACCGATTAAGCTCTTTGTTTACACGCTCGAATTCTTTTGTTGACATGAACACTTCACCGCGGGCCACAACTCTTTGAGGTACCTGCCATTTACCGAATTGCTCAAGTCGATGGGGAATTCCCGCGATGGTTCCGATATTTTGGGTGATATCCTCCCCGGTTCTGCCGTCGCCGCGGGTCGAACCCTGCACCAAAACTCCGTTTTCGTACACCAATTCTATCGCCAAACCATCGATTTTCAGTTCACAATAAAAATCCATGGAAGTTGGTTTTCCTAAATAATTCTCAAAGCGGGTAAACCATTCAGTCATTTCCTTTTCCGAAAACGCATCATAAAAAGAAAGCATAAGGGTCGTATGTTGGACTTTGACAAATTCCTTAAGCGGTTCCCCTCCGATGGTTTGCGTCGGCGAACTAGGAGAAACCAATGAAGGATATTTATACTCCAATTCTTCAAGCTCGTTTTTCAGGCTATCGAAAGCTGCATCGGAAATCTCTGGAGCGTCAAAGGTATGATACAACGCCCGGTGATAGTGAATAAGTCCGTGGAGGCGCTTCGCGCGATCCCGAATTGCCCGTGTAGGTTCAGGCATAAAAATATTTAATATAAGTTAGTCTCGATCCCCCGTTTGATAATCATGTCGTAGGTCGAGGTGGTCTCACCCAAACTTTTAATCGTGAAAAATATGGAGTTTCCTTGTTCGGTAGGGGTGCAAGGACCTCCGATGCCGCCACCGCAGTCAATCTGGCAGCACGACGACCCGTTGATCATGACCGGACCGGTGGTAGTCGCGTTGCGCATAATTTCGTACATGCGCCACTCTACTCCAGAATCGGCCGCATAGAATGCCCGGTTGGCGTCGAAAACAATGCGAAGTGATTTCATGTCCCGGACAAGAATAGAACTCAAAAGAGAAGCGGTAACGAAAACGCTTGTCATTACCATGACCACGATAATCATAATCTGACCGTTTGATGAACCCTTTTTCATAAATGATTAATACATACCGACTTGGCGCTGAACAATGGTTGTTTGCAAAATTGTTTTAAAATCAATCTGGCCGGCGCGCGGCTGAATGGTGAAAATAAAGGTGACCCTCGGTTGGCAACCGCTTGACGGAGCGGTACAGCGTACGTCGATGATGGCATCGGAAACTTTTAAATCCAAAGCAATAACCGGAAGTTCCTCTGCTGCCTGTTTGCGGATCAGATCACCCTCGGTATCGACATAGTATTCAACCTGATTACCGTCCTTATCGATAAAACTGAAATAAAGAGAGCCCGGGTTCTTGTAGTATTGCGAGCCTTCTTTGATTTCACGGGTCATTGATTCAAGAACAAAACGCAGGTTTTTTTGGGCATTGACCAATAAATACCCGTAGCGATAGGTGCGCGAAATCGTAACGAAAGAAGAACTAATAACGCCCATCATAAGTCCGAAAATGACAAACGAAATGAGAATTTCTATCATCGTGAATCCCGAACGCGATCTTAGATTGTTTTTGATTAATCTCATGATTGGGGAATACTGAACCAGTCGAACAAGTGGGTCTCGGTGCTCGCCCGGAACGTGTGCCCCCGGACGGTCCACGAAATTTCCGATGTCACTATAAGTTCAATGTTACGGATCTTCTGAACGGTAATCGTCCGATAAAACGATGTTTCATTGCCGCCGGCGTACTGATAACCTTCGGTCTCGCTGAAACGCAACGGAACATTCTCTGCAGGGTTGTTGACCCGCGAAAAAACACCGGTGTAGTCCGTCATGTAAACCCCGTCACTAAGACCTGCGTCAAAAGACCGGTTGGCAATCCAGTTCGCATCACGCTGGGCAATAGTGAGCTCGACACCTTCCTGGGCAAGGAACAACGCCGTCAAGCCGTTCTGGATATAATTGATGTTGACTAATGTATAGTTGATGAGTGCATACGAGCTGGTAAAAACCGTCAACACAAGAGTCGCGGCAACAATGGTTTCGATTAAGGAAAATCCCTTACGATGGATCATGGCGTAGTTGGCCCCTGGAGCGTTATTTGTCCTGCCTTGTTCAGTTGAATTTCAATAAGAGAACCGGAACCGACTTTTTTATTGAAAAACTGGAAAAGAGCGGTACTGTTCGATGGGAAAAAAATGGTACGCGGGTACGGCGGTACAAAAATAATGGGATTGGAAGAATATGAGTATAGTTCGAGGTTGGAAAAACGAAAAACCGCCTCCGGAACAGCCGGAACACCTTGAAGCGGAACCTTTATATATGATCCGTTTTGAACATCCGCGCAGGTCATGCCGGGCCGCGGCATCGCGACAAAGATTTCATACCCCGTAAGGTCAGGGAGTAGCTCGACCCCGTACCCGCAAGGTGTTTCCCCGTTAATATCCTGCATGGAAAACGCCAGATCCTGCGCGGTCCGCAAATCAACCACCAGCTTGCGGGCCTCCTCATAAAGCTCTTTTTCTCCCTGCGTCTGTTTATTGAAAAGAATCAACGTGGACGATAAAAGGGCCACGATAGTGAGCATAACCAGCATCTCAATAATGGTTTGGCCTAACCAGAAAGAAACAAAACGAATTTTCTGCATACAACGATTACATGCGGAAAAGCATGCTGAACAATGAAAAATATCCCTGTACCATTGTATCAGAAAATAAGACGGCAAGAAATGTGCCAAAAACCAAGAATGGGCCAAACGGCACGATGTCTTTCATGGTTTTCTTACCGAAAACAATAAGGATTAAGCTCACGATGGTCCCTGAAACGAACCCAAGAAGTATTCCGACAAGGGAGTCCGGCCATCCCAAAACTAAACCCAACCAGACAGCCAAAAGAACATCGCCAAATCCCATTGCCTTACCCCGGGAAAGAACATAGGCGACCCCGATCACTCCCACGCAAAATAAAACCCCCCACACAACAGAAAGCAAAGAAAACTCATTTCTCCCCATAAAGTATCCGAAAGTATCGCTGAACACAATGCCTTTACTGGGAAACGCGGGAACATAACGAACAAGCAATACATAGTATCCGTTAATGACCACACCAAATCCAATCAGCGCGTAAAGAAAGATGTCCGGAATAAGATAATAAGAAAAATCGTATGAGGAAACAGCCATCAGGACCGTCGCGATTACCCACCACAATCCGATAAGTCCGACCCCCCACCACCAACTACTGGTCCCATACACCATCGGGAATATTCGCAGAAGGCGCCATGCCAGTAACGCAAATACGGCGCCGGTGCAGATCTCAATACAACAGTACTGTGCCGGAATTATTTTGCGACATCTTCTGCACTTTCCTTTTTGCAAAATAAAACTCAGTATCGGAATGAGCTCGTACCAACGTAGTGTTTTTTTGCACGAATCACAATGAGATCTTCCGTTAATGTTCTCAATGGAAACTTCGGGACGAAGCCGATACACCACAACATTAATAAAACTGCCGATGGCCGAACCAAATAAAAAACTCAACGAATAAAGTATCGCCTGCATATATTACAATAATACGGATAAATTACATTTCAAGGCAATATACCGGATCGCCACATGCCGCACCCCCGACAAACGCAGGAATATCTACGTCATCGCGCAGAGTCTGACTGTCAACATTCTCAAGCGTAACCGATAAAACATAATGCAAGCCGTCGGCCGAAGCCTGATATCGATATATATATGCGTCGCGGTTCAAAGGATCGCTGGGGAGTTTCGAAACCCCGATATTGGCGGCCCTCAATGTTGATTCCAGTGTCGGAAAATCACTGCTGGCGGGATATTGATTCTGTTTGTTGAAGTAAATTTCCAAAGCATTCTGGGTATTACGCAGATCCGCAACCCGGCGCGTATCCCTGCCCTGGGATCTGACTCCGGATAATCCGACCAAAACCATTGCGGAAAGCAATCCGATAACCGTAATAACAACCAACAGTTCGATGAGGGTAAACCCCCTCACTAATTTCATATTTTTCTTAAAAGATAGTAAGATATTTCTCATTTCTTTTCTCAAATTAATTGATGTATTCCAAAAATTGATTAGTGCGAGGGTGAAACCTTTTTGTAGGCGCATAAAAGTAGTGTTTATTTTATATTAAATGATTATATGGTAAGTATAGAACAGCATAGACATCCGTCAACTAAAATTGCTGGGCAATCTGGTAAATAGGAAGGATAATGGCTGCGATGAGTCCCCCGATCAAAATACCGATCATAACGATAAGAACAGGTTGGATAATCTCGGCAAGTGAGTTCACCAGGGCTTCAAGTTCACGGTTATAGAACTGCGCGACTTTCCTCAATAAATCCTCGAGGCGTCCGGTCTTTTCGCCGATAGCAATCATTTGAGAGACCAATGGGGGGAAATATTCTGGGTATTGACCCAACATTTCCGATATGGGCTGCCCCTGACGGACCCCTTCCGCAATTTGGTAAATGGCGCTTTGGTAATGCAAACTTCCGATGACGTCACCCGATATTTCAAGCGCTTGCGCAACCGGAATGGCTCCTTTTAAGAGAACGCTGAATGTTTCCGTAAAACGGGAAATATACAGCCGCTTCAGGAAAGGACCGATAATGGGAACTCGAAGAAAAAATATCGATAAAAATAGCTGTCCCTCTTCCGAGTTGAAGTACCGAATTAGTAAAAATACGATACCCCCGATGAATCCCAGAGCCATCACGTAATATTTGGTGAAAAAGTCCCCCACCGAAAAAAGAATTCTTGTCATCAGGGGGAGCTCGGAAAAAGGAACTCCGCTCTCCAAAATTACCCTGCCAAGCTGCGGCACCACCACGGTTACCATGATAATAATAACAATGATAAACAATCCGATGACGAAAATAGGATAAATCATGGCGTTCTTAACTTTCTTGTTGATGGCTTCCTGGGTTTCGTAATAATCCGCCAAATACAACAAAGATTCATCAAGCCTACCGGTGAACTCCGAGGCCTTGATCATGTTGATGAAGAACGGGGAAAAAAGATGAACATGTTTGGCAAGCGCATCGGAAAACGCCAACCCTGCCTGAATATCCGCCTCCATCTCCAGGGCCGCTTCGCGTATCACCGGATTGGTTGTTTGGTTGGCAACCGTATGGAGAGACTCCACAATGGAAACTTGCGCCTCAAGAAGGGTCGCCAGTTGACGGGTAAAAATAGAAAGATCTTTCAACGATGCTTTCTGCAAAAAACCGAATGCTTTGAAATACCACTGGTCGTTCTGCTTTTTCTCGAGCTTGATTACAACCAAGCCTGCCCGCTGGAGCGCAACAAGAGCGGCCTCCTGGGTGGCGGCATCCAAAATTCCGTTTATAATCTGCGACTTTTCGTTGCGGGCGCTGTAGGTAAATTTCATCTTCCTAAAAAGTTCTTTAATTCAGAGGTGTTCAAAGAATATAGGTAAGCGCTTTCCGGAGAAATCTCGCGCCGTTTTACCAAATCGGCAAGAGAACGGTTCAGAGAAAGCATACCATCTTCAAGCGACGTTTCGATGACAAGGTCGATCTGATAGATTTTATTTTCCCGAATAAGATTCTTCACGGCAGCATTGGCAAGCATTACCTCGGTTGCGGGGGCACGACCCCCTTCGATGCGAGGAACCAAACGTTCGGACATAATTCCCACAAGCGTTGAAGCGAGCTGGGACCGTATCTGGGCCTGTTGCTCTGCCGCAAAACTGGAAATAATACGATCAATGGTCTGGCTGGCGCTGTTGGTATGGAGGGTAGAGAACACCAGGTGGCCAGTTTCCGCCGCGGTTAAAGCAATCTCAATACTCTCAGGATCGCGCATTTCCCCGATCATGATCACATCGGGATCTTGGCGCAAAACTGACTTAAGTGCCCGGTTGAACGATTCGGTATCGAACCCCACCTCGCGCTGATCAATAATACATCGATCAGGTTCAAACATGTACTCAATCGGGTCTTCAACAGTGATGATATGATCGAATCGTGTGTGATTCACTTCATCGATAATGGCCGCAATAGTGGTGGACTTACCGTGACCCGCTGGCCCGACCACTAGGAAAAATCCTTGGGACATTTTTGTAAAATCGTGCAGAATCGGAGGAAGACGCAGTTCCTCCATGCCCTTGATGGTTTTAGGAATCAAACGCAATGCTATAGAAATATAGCCCTTTTGGAAATATACATTGCATCGGCAACGGATCTTTTCTTCGTAACTGTAGCCGAAATCTAGTTCGCGTTCCGCCAAAAATCTCTTTTTCTGATCGGGAGTAAGGAGGATATCAACGAAGCCTTCCACGTCTTCGATAAGAAGTACTGGTTCTTTCGCGAGCGCCATTAAGCTGCCGTCTATGCGCAAAGTCGCCTTCCTGCCTACTCCTAAATGAAGATCGGAGGCCCCTTGCGCCTGGGCCAGTTCCAAATATCCTCCCAATTTAGCTTTTACATCTTGCATATATTCTTATCCTTCTCTGTTCTTTAATTTCCTTCGATCGTTAATATGTTTCACGCACCACTTCGGTAAACGGAATAACCCCGTTCAAAAGGTGCAACACCGCCTCTTGACGCAAGGTTATCATGCCTTGTCGTTTGGCCTCAACGAGTACTTCCGCTTCCGACTCACCAGAAAGAATAACGTGTTCCAGTTCGGGTGTCATACGAAGGACTTCATACAGCCCGATTCTTCCGAAAAATCCCTTCCCTTTGCACGCATCACACCCCACGGGTTCATAGAGACGGTACGGCTTCTGAATGGATAACGTCTTCGAAAATTCAGAAGGCAGTTCTTTGAGAGAAATTTCGATGATCTTTACTTGCTCGGGGGTCGGTTCGATCAAACGCTTGCATTCGTTGCATAAACGCCGGGCCAACCGTTGCGCCACAATAATATTGAGTGTCGCGGGAATCAAAAAACGTTGTACTCCCAAGTCAACCAGACGCGGGATAGTACCCACGGCATT
>Ga0075973_111_pt1 | contig 13711 bp, 13 predicted proteins | sample RifGroA2_FD_67999 | JGI IMG/M metagenome (GOLD analysis project Ga0075973, IMG submission 67999) | Parcubacteria bacterium GW2011_GWA2_46_7
GGATTTTTAGAGGTTTCTACGCCGATGTTTGTTAAACTTCCGGGTATGGAGCCGTACCTTAATCCGCTTCCGTATTCGTTTGCCGACGAAAAAAACAAACGCTATAAGGGCTACGTGATTACCTCGCCGGAATATTCACTCAAAAAACTCTTGTCATTGGGATTTCCAAAATTATTTGAAATCACCAAGGTATTCAGGCAAAACGAAAGCTTTGGCGGCGCACATAATCCCGAGTTCACCCTGATTGAATGGTATCGTCCGCACAGCGATTACCGCCGCATTATGAAAGATACAGAAGAATTGGTATCGGGGCTTGCCACCATGCTCTATGGGAAACCAGCCATTACCTATTGCGGCACGAAAATCAATTTAACTCCACCTTGGCTAAAAATCTCGGTAAAGCAAGCATTCAAAAAATATGCAGGCATAAATCTTGACCAAGCAAAAACGCTGACGCAATTCAAAGCGCTTTTTCGGAAAAACAAATACCCCATCCCGCACCAAGCAACCTGGGACGATCTGTTTTATTACGTATTTCTCAACTTTATCGAACCGAACTTCCCCAAAGATAAACCTGTTATTATCTACGATTATCCCCTCCCCCAGGCAGCTTTGACAAAGCGCAAAAGCAAGGACAGTTTTTATGCGGAGCGATTCGAAGCATACATTGCGGGCATAGAAATCTGCAACGCGTTTTCGGAACTTACGGATTGGACCGGGGGCATTGCCCTGGGAATCGAACGATTGGAAATGCTTCTTTTGAATATCAAAGATATCAACGATCTTTTGGCGCTCCCTGCCAAAGAACTCTGGAAAAAATAAATGGAACGCGCTATACTTAAACATTATCGGATAGAGATATTTTGTTTTTCCAGATATTTTCCAATTACTATTTTCTGGATACCACCCATATGTCAGTTTCCACCAATGAATTTCAAAGAGGAATTGTCCTCGAAATAAGCGGAGAGCCTTGGCAAATCCTTGAGTTTCATTTCGTGAACCCCGGTAAGGGTTCGGCGTTCACCCGTGTAAATCTTAAAAATCTCAAAACCGGTAAAGTCGTAGAAAAAACGTTCAAATCCGGCGAATCGTTCGAAGAAGTGGAACTGGAGTATAAACACGGCATGTTCCTATATAAAGATCGCCGAAACGCGGTGTTTACCGCTGGGGAATCGAAAGAACGCATTTCTTTTCCTTTAGAGAAACTTAGCTGGGAATTAAATTTCTTGAAGGATAATACCGAAATAGACATCATGTATCTCGCCGAAGAGCCATACGGCATCAAGCTTCCGGCCAAGGTAGAACTTAAGGTTGCCGAAGCGCCTCCCGCCGTCAAGGGCAACACCGCCACGGGAGGGAAAAAAACCGTAATCCTGGAAACCGGCTACAGCGTCAACGCGCCTATCTTCGTTTCACAGGATGATGTTTTGATTGTCAACACGCAAACAGGAGAATACAGCGGCAAAGCGGGGGCGTAACAATAATTGGAGTTAGTACATAAAAACCAGCCAATTGGCTGGTTTTTATGTACATTGCTTTTCTGCAACAAGAGTAAAATATCTACCTCCGTCTTTTCTTTTCAAAAGCCTAAATCCCACTGACTGTATATAATCTATAAATTCTTCTTTTCTGAACATCTTATCGTAGGGATGCTTTGAGGTGTATCTTATAAGCTTGCCATACACTCCCTTACTAAACGATTCGATACTAACATCGTAAATAAATAATTTCCCATTCGGTTTCAATACCCTTAATATCTCCCGAAGGCATTTTTGCCAATCAGGCGATGGTATATGATGAATCGCGCCATACTCGAATACGGCATCAAAGCTATGATCCGGATAGTTTAATTGCGCAGCGTCTGCGATTTCAAAAATAATATGAGCATCCCCCACATTGTTTCCGGCTAATACAATCTGCCTCTCATCAAGGTCGGTGGCGATTATTTCCGAAGGAACAAAATATTTTAAAATAATTCTTGCTCCTAAACCACTGCCACATCCTATTTCCAAAACTTTTTTACCTCTCAGAACATTAAAATATTCTTTGTAATACTTTTTGGTCACGAAATCCAAAATCCATCTCCGAGGAGACGTATTGCATAACCATACGCTCAATTTATCCATTATCATAAAGTTTATACTACCTATTGCTCGTCGTACACCTGAATCAAGTTCCCCTCTGGGTCTTCAATATACATTTCGGTTTTACCGTAATCTCTCTTGATCGGTTTACGAACTATCTTGCCCCCGAAGATCCACAAAACTGCTTAATCTGTCCCAAATTATCTGTTTTTATACGCAAAAATACACCCTTATAATTTGATTGAGGGATATCTGCTTGTATCAAACTGGCGTGCTCTATGTCAATCTTACACTCACAATTGGGGACACAATACTGGATATACTTCTTGTCATCTGTTTCAAAATCCAAACCTAAATCAAGTAGTTTCGCATAAAACACTTTCATCTTTTCTGTATCTCGCGCAATTATTGCAATATGTTCCAAAACATTCATAAATTTATTTATATACTACCATGAGCGGGTAACGGGAATCGGACCCGTGTCTCGACCTTGGGAAGGTCGCATTCTGCCACTAAACCATACCCGCGTTCCTATTTAAATATCCTCTGCCACCATGACGGCTCCGGAGATGGTGTAACAACAGGGCTTGGCGAAACGAACAAAACGAGCACTTCCCCGGGTTTCGCATAATTTAGCTTTTTACGCACCTCCAATTCCTTGAGCACATCCGACTGAACTCCTTCAACAAGCCGATTCAAACGATCGTTTTCCCTATTCATACGCTCTGTCTCGCGCTCCAAGATCTGAACCTGGTCCACCAGACCTCGCCGTTTCGATAAAGAACTCGTTAAAATCATTGCCAAAAACGGCAAGGAAAACAAAGCTATCCAAAACACGGTACGCTGTTTACGCATACGCTATTGTACCGCGCCCCACTAATCTTTGGCAACATTGAATACTTCAAAGAAAACTTCCGGGCGCACATGCACTTTGCCAAATTGGGCCAAGCGTTTTTTCCCTTTTTTCTGCTTTTTCCACAACTTCATTTTTCTACTCCGGTCCCCTCCATACAAATGAGAAGTTACGTCCTTTTTGAGTGCCGGAAGGGTTTCACGGGCAATAATTAAAGTCCCAATCGCTGCCTGTAAGGGAACGGGGAAAAGCTCGCGGTCCAACAGCTCCTTCAGTCTTTCTATGACTCGTCTGCCGACCGACTCCGCCTGAACCCGGGGTACCATGCGCGCCAGGGCGCCTACGGCGTCCCCGGCAATAAGAATATCCAATCGGACAAGATCTCCCAGACGATACTCTGAAAGTTCATAACTTAACGAAGCATATCCCTGCGAAGTGCTTTTTAATTTATCGTAAAAATCCAAAATAATCTCATTTAAAGGAATTTCAAACTGCACAATGACCGTGTCAGCCGACAGATTATCCATACGGCCCTGGATGCCCCGCTTTGTCTGAATAAGCCCCAGTACCCCTCCCAGATATTTTGTCGGGGTCACCACCTCCCCTGTGACCCATGGCTCCCGTATATCCTCAATCTGATCAACCGAGGGCAGATCCTGGGCGCTGAATAAATCCATAAAATCCCCTTTTTTGAGATGTACGATGTATTTTACCGAAGGAACGGTAATAATGGGCTCCATATGATATTCACGTTTCAAACGTTCTTTCACGATTTCCAAGTGGAGTGTCCCCAAACATCCAAGTCTGAATCCTTGGCCCAATACTTCTTGCCGTTCTTTGGCATACGAAAGCGCCGCATCGTTCAATTTCAACTTGCTTAAGGCGTCGGTTAAAGCCTCAAAACTTTCCGTTGCCTGCGGATACAGACTCACAAAAACAACCGGCTGTGGTTCCTGATACCCCTCGAGCGGCTGGACTCCGCCTTCGGCCGTCTTATAAGTACTCCCAACCGTAATCGTATCGCCTACCCGTATCAGGGAAGGGTTTTTAATGCCGGTTGCAATATATCCGATTTCACCTGCGGATAAACCGGTATCGGGGGTAAGCTGCGGTTTGAACAAACCGATTTCCAAAGCGGACATAGTTGCTCCCGTCGCTAGGCAACGAAGCGGGTCATTCGTCTTTATACAACCATCGATAACCCGAATACACGCGATAACGCCCTTATATGGATCGTAAAGGGAATCGAACACCAACGCGCGCAACGGAGCATCAAAATTCCCCGACGGATCCGGAAACTGCGACGCAACCGCGTCAAGAAGTTCCGTAACCCCTTCACCCGTTTTTCCGGAAACAAAGAAAATGTCCTGCGCCGATTGCCGCAACAAATGAGCCAGCCTTTCCGCAAGATCGCGACGGGCCTGTTTATCCTCTAAAAGGTCTATCTTATTTAAAGCCCCGATAATTCGTAAACCCTGCCGCTGCGCCAAATATAGGTTTGCGAGTGTCTGCGCCTGAATACCCTGGAGAGCGTCCACCAAAAGAATCGCACCTTCCACCGCGGCCAAAGACCGCGATACTTCATAGGAAAAATCGACATGCCCCGGGGTATCAATAAGATTGAATATTCTCGACTTATACTCCATACGTACCGGCTGCATTTTTATGGTAATACCCCGTTCCCGCTCCAAATCCATCTGATCCAAAAACTGCGCACGCAGGTTACGTTTTTCCACCGTACCAGTAACTTCAAGAAAACGATCGGCCAAAGTCGACTTCCCGTGGTCAATATGGGCAATGATGACAAAATTCTTAATGCGGCTCTGATCCATTCTCTAAATCGTTTAATCCTTGTTTTTTGAACAACTCCCGCAAATCGACAACCTTTATCACATAAAGCGCTACGAATACGGAAACGCAGCTCACCAATGCGGCAATCATCAGCTCAAAGATAAAAATCCATGAGGTAGCACCTTTTAACATGGCATGGATAATATAATACGCGACACCGCCAGGAAATGCCGCAAAACTCCCTAAAATAAAACCTTTCTTCATTCCTTCCCGCACCATAGGAAACGCAACCCCGCCGAGAATCCTTTTAAAAATAAAAAAGAGATATATGGTATTCAAGATTGCTCCACAACTCATTACGAGCGCAATGCCCCAAACTCCGAAACGGACTCCTGACAACCATATCCCGGGAATCATCAAGGCACTCGTGATCAGAACCGAATAGAGCGGAATTTTGGTGTTTTTCATGGCGAAGAATCCACGTACCAAAAACATAAGAAGTGCCTGAAATGGAATCCCGATGCAAAACATAACGAGCGCAAGGCTTGTCTGTGATTGATCATCGACGGAAAAATTTCCGTATCCAAGCATCATCCGGACGACAACCGGAGCAAAAACCGCCAAAACCATCGCAACAGGAATCATCACCATAATAATATGGTGCATAGTCTGTTCCGCCAGACGAATAAAATCCTTCTTTTCTCCTTGACCGTCTTGGGATTCTCCGGCTGCCCACGCGGACGAAAGAAACGGAAACGATGCCGTAATGAACGAAAGTGCGAATATAGTCTGGGGCAATGCTTGGATTGAATTTGCCAAATCGAACACGGAAAGCGAACCGGGAATCAATAAAGAACTAACCATAACGACCCACAGGGAAAGAAAGCTGTTCGCGACCAGCGCAAACGACCGAGGAATCATTAAAAGAAACATCTCTTTCAGGTGAGGAAGGGACCCTTGTATCGCAGGGCGGAAACGGAACCCCAGCTTCCATAGTGAAGGGAGTTGAATAAGGAGATGAAATAAAGCGCCGCAAATCACGCCGAAAATAACACCCATCATGCCCCACCATTGAGAAAAAACCAAAATACCGATGATAATTCCTGCATTATAAAAAATAGGGGCACATGAGGAAATAAAAAAACGCTTAAAACCCTGAAGTGTCATGGCTATTAGATTCGACACTGCCAAAAGGATCGGTTGAATCATGAGAACGCGTAAAAACAAAGAAAGTCGGTCCGCGTTGACAGAAGAAAAGCCCGGAGCGAGAATCCCCACGATTTCATGGGAAAAGACCAAAACGACTAAACCGCATATCCCAAGAACAACCGTAAATATCAATATAAGGCTGCTCAACACTCCCCAGAGTTTTTCTTTCCCTTGTATTATCAATCGGGAGAAAATAGGCAGAAATGAACTTGAAAGAGTGGAAAATATGAAAATATTGTACAAAAAATCGGGAATCCTGAATGCCGCAAAATAGAGATCGAGTTCTGCGCCCGCCCCGAATTGAGCCCCAAGCAGCGTATTCTTCACTATTCCCAGCGCACTGCCGAAAGCGGTTACTACAGCGATAATAAAAGCTCCACGTTCAACGGTTGGAGAAGGTTCGAAAAATTTCGCGATACTAATCATGATGGAGGGGCCGCACGGAGTGCGGCCCAAATAATGTCAAGATCACCGTTCATAATGCGGCTCATATTCTTCCACGATTGATTGATACGGTGATCGGTCACCCGGTCTTGCGGAAAATTATAAGTACGTATCTTTTCCGAACGTTCTCCTGTCCCGACCTGTGCGCGTCGCGCCGCAGTCGCTTTTTGTTGCCGTTCTTCAAGTTCGCGTTGATACAGCTTCGATTTTAAAATCTCGAGGGCCTTTTCCCTATTTTGGTGCTGATGGCGTTGCGATTGGCAGAACACGGTAACCCCTGTCGCAATATGTTTCATGCGCACAGCGGTCGATAATTTATTGACGTTTTGACCACCGGGACCGCTGCTCCGGATAAACTCGATCTCTAAATCCTTATCTTGAACTTCTATATTGACATCTTTCACTACAGGCAGAACCGCAACCGTGGCGGTAGACGTATGTATCCGTCCGGACTTTTCGGTTTCGGGAATCCGCTGCACACGATGGACTCCCTGTTCGTGCTGAAATACGTCGTATGCTCCCTTGCCGCGTACCTCCGCGACAATTTCCTTATATCCCCCAAGCTCATCTTTATTTTCATGAATAAGCGTAATGTCCCAAGAATGATTGAGTGCATACCGTTCGTACATGGAAAATAAATCACGGGCAAAAAGAGCCGCTTCATCCCCGCCCGTCCCTGCCCGTACTTCAAGAATCATTTCCTTATGAGTTTGGTCTGCTTCTTTCGGTTCTTGAAACACGGCATACAAGCGGGATGATTCCTGTTCGTAATTTTCTAAAGTTTTCGAAAGCTCATCGGTTTCCTGTTGCACCATGATTTTCAACTCCGGATCGGATTCCTGTTTTGCCATAGCAACAGCTTCATCCAGGCGCCGTTCGAAATCGTGGTATTTGGTAAGACATGAGCCGAGCTCTTGTAATTCCGCGAAACGCTTGCTCGCCGTCACATACTCTTGCCCCTTTTTCAGAAATTCAGGATCCTCCAGGCGCAATCCAAGAGATCGGTATTCCTCAAGTATTTTTTTGAATTCTTCGCGCATACCCCGTAGTAGAACTTTGACTGGATGGGTCAAAGTGTTTATTTATTACTTTCAGTGAGTAATAGGATTAATACAATGTTATTTTAACCGCCCAGTAGTAATTACTGACTATCCACTCGGCAGACACTTTCGTCAAAGTTTCACTACGGGGCATATCGTATTGTAACGAGAAAATGCAAAACAAAAAACGGCACGTTTCATGTCGTATATGACCATGGTATCTGCTACTTGCCCTTTTTTCTCTTTGGTTCTTCTCCTGCCTGTTTTTTCGCTTTTTTCTCGGTTTTTATAACCCGTTTTGCCCGCTTGCTCACCGCACGCGTTGTTTTAACGTCTTTTGTTCTTTCCATACGCGCTTTAAACTTTTCTACGCGCCCCGCAACGTCAACTATCTTCTCTTTCCCTGTATAGAACGGATGGCAATGGGAACAAATTTCTACCTCAAACGCCGGCTTTGTCGCCCCTATGGTAAAAACCGCCCCGCACGCGCAGGTAACCTGGGCTTTTGGATAATATGTTGGATGAATATCTTTTTTCATATGATCTCGGTATTAGAATACTATTATAGTATCACGCATAACCGTAAAAAGCAAAGATACATAAAGTTGCATGATAAGCTTTGACATGGTATAGTATATACAGGTCGAGTGATCGCTCCGACGCAACGTCGGAGAGGAAAGTCCGGATACCTCTCGCCTTAAGCGAGAACGTAGTGGGTAACACCCACCGCCACGACATCGCGTCGGGACAGAGGTGCGAGCAGAGACGCTGGAATGCGAAAGTATTACAGCGCCCCAAGATTTTCAAGGGGCGAGCCCTGATGGCAACATCGGGGGTGAAACGGCAAAATCCTTACGGGGTACAAAACTCGTGCAAAAACAGCCCAGAGGGCTGTTTTTGATTTCATACTCCCCTTAAGATTGATATTTGGCCCTCGTAATATTTCGCGCGATCCATCACCCTATCTCCGTACGTCCCTAAATAATATCTCCAGCGCGAACCGGCATAATACTTAGCCGCAGCAATACGTTCATCCGTATAACCACCCTTGCTTGCTCCGGCATCTCTCAGATATAATGCAGTTGCGATGAACGCGTCACGAGGATTCCATGGCGAAGGTACGCTGCCGGTAATCGCCTGAATTCTGTTTTTATAAAGCAACCAGGTTGACGGTAAGAACTGAGCGATTCCCATAGCCCCTCCGTACGCCCCGTCCGAAATAATGGGACATGAAACAGGAAGGGTCAAGGGATTCAGCCCCAGCTCCTGGGTAATCTGGATAAACGCGGGTTTGTCCCTGGTAGGATGCATGGCGTTCTCCCAAGAACACCTGCCCACGTTTTTCCCTAACGCCGATTCTTTATCCAAAACCGCCAGTAAAAATGCGGGGCGGACACTTGTCTGTTGATAGGCAAAGTCGGCGTACTGGAGTGCGTCACCGAATTTAATTTCCCCTCCGCCAATAAGCTTATATAGTTGAGCTCTAATCTCGGCAGCTGTTTTTTGAGATTGCTTCAATAACTGCTGAAAGGCGCTTTCCTTTCCTTTGGTAACCCTGAGGAGGGTATCCTTTTCTTCTTTCTTTTTCGACAACTGGTTATGCTGGACCTCCTGCAGATCCAAAAGGGCCCGCTGATCTTCCCTGCGCCCTATAAGATCGTCTTGTTGATCTTCCAAACTCCTTTTCAACGTACGTATCTCTTCAAGTTCGGTTTGCAGCTGATATTGGATAGTGGCATGTGCATTCACCTCATCAAAAAAATCAGACATATTGTCTCGTCCGACCAGAATCTCAACCAAGGATAATTTATCAAATTCATAGACATTTTGAAGGGAAGACGCAAGCACCACTTTTGCTTTGTCAATTTTCGATTCTGATCCCTCTATGCTGAGGCCAAGGTCGTTTATTCGCAAACTTAACCGCTGGACTTCCAAATCGAGCAGCTTTACCTGAAGATTGATTTTGGCGATTTGAGCGTCAAGGATTTTGATCTCGTTGGCAAGAGTCTTCTTCTGTGCTTGCGTATCGGCAATATTACGTTCGTAATCAGCAATCTCTTTTTCAATCTCGTTCAGTTTCTGTTCAAGCTGTTGCCGATTTTCAAACGTATCTGCAAACAAAACCAATCCCATTGGTTGTGCATCCGGGGCTTTCACAAATATGCTCCCTTGCACCGCGTACGCAACCACTATAAGCATGATACCGCATCGTACAAACGGAATATATCTACGGAAGGTAAAAAAAGAACTGAAACTATGAGTAAATCCCAAAAACGCCTCCCGATATGAAATGGCAGGGCGCCGAATATGTTTATACCTTGGATAAATGTCAACCACCATGTGGTTGGTATGTTAAACCAAATGAATTTACCCCTGCGCCGCAGTCTCTTCTTCTTTTTCTTTTTCCTGCTCTTTGCGCTTCACTTCTGCCTCGGTCAAAACCGTTTCGGGCGCTACCGGCTCAACGGGGACAACCTCTTCTTTCTGCGGCTCGGTAACCGAAACAATCGGAACGTGTGGTTCTACGTGGCAGATAACATGTTCAGGCATGATTAAATCTTCCACATATATCGTGTCATTAAGCGTCAAAAGTTTTGAAATATCAACAACAAACTGCTGAGGAATGGCATCAGGGAGACACTCGACCTCAATCCTGTCTATATTCTGCAAAAGAACTCCTCCTAAATCAGCCACCGCTGGAGAAATCCCGACAAGCTCGATAGGAACGTCAATATGAACCTTTTTGGTCGAGTTGAACCTATAAAAATCAATGTGGTCAATGATTTGGGATAACGGCCCCCGATGGATTTCCTGGATAAGAACTTTGCACACCGTTTTATCTTTTCCTTCCCCCACCGTAAGCTCGATAATGGAGTTTTCCGATGCCTTCTTTTGTAAATCAATAAGCGCCTGGTTAGGAACGGTTATCAAAACATTTTCCATATCGGGGCCATAAATCACGGCAGGAATCATGCCCTGTTCGCGAAGTTCTGCCACGGATTTCCCCACTATAGTACGCAATGAAGCCTGTAAAGTAAAAATATCCATACGTTTGATTACGTACTATTGTAGCGGGAAATAAAGCAAAAGTCCAGAAAAAACGTTCTTTCTAGTCGCAGTTATGGCAAACACCAGAATCCTTTGCCATGATAACAGTATTGGGCACCTGATCGTACGCAATGCTTACTGCGGCTTCGGAAACGGTTTCGTCGATGTTATTCTCCCCACGATGATCTTCTTCCTCTGTAGTCACGGTTATGGGTTCTTGAGAAAAACCGAGATTTAGCACCTGGAACTCTTTTGATCCGTCACGATAAATGGTGATACCTTTGCAGCCGGTCTCGTAAGCCAAGAGGTAGGCATTTTTAATATCTTCGACAGTGGCGTTATTGGGAAGATTGATGGTTTTACTGACGGCGGAATCGGTGTATTTTTGCCAGGCGGCTTGCATTTTAATATGCCATCTATAGTCTATTTCCATTGAGACGCGGAAGATTTCTTTAATTTCTTGCGGAATTTCACTTCAAGCAAATCGACCCATTCATCCTTATCGTCGCGCGCCCCGCGGTTCAATCTTGCTTTACGGATATACGCAAGAGCGAAAATCGGTTCGATACCGGAAGAACAATCCGAAATAACCGAAATGGTGCCTGTGGGCGCAATAGTGGTAAGAGCCGCATTGCGCGGTTTGCGATCGGTATGCACGAAAATCGAGTACGTATAATTGGGGAATGGTCCGCGCAATTTACCCAACTCGTCAGAGGCACGCCTCGCCTCGTCCTGGACGAATTTCATCAATCGCCCGGCAAACTCATACGCCTCCTCCGCATCATAGGGGATGCCCAGTTTCATGAGTATATCCGCCCACCCCATAATCCCCAGCCCGATACGCCGCATTGACCGAGTCGCCTGATCAATCTCGTTCAAGGGGTATCTGCTCATCTCAATCACATTATCCAGAAAATGAACCGCATTATGAACCAATGTCCCGAATCCATCCCAATCAAATACGCATTTCCCCTCACCTTCTTCTTTAAGCACGGCGTTCAGGTTGATGCTGCCTAAATTGCAGCTCTCGTACGCAAGCATGGGAATTTCACCGCATGGATTGGTCGCCTCAATCCTGCCGAGAGAAGGGACGGGGTTCCCACGCTCGTCATTCATCCGATCAATAAATAAAAGACCCGGGTCGCCGGTTGTCCACGCAGTACGTGCAATGCAATCGAATACCATACGCGCGGAAAGCTTCTCAATAACCTGCCCCGTACGGGGATTACGCAACGGATACATCTCGTCCTTTTCGTACGCCTCCATAAATTCGTTGGTAATCGCAACCGAAATATTGAAATTTTGCAGTGTTTTGTTGTCCGCTTTCACCGCAATGAATTCCAGAATATCCGGGTGATCTACGCGCAAAATACCCATATTCGCCCCGCGACGGAACGAACCCTGCTTAATCTCCTGTGTAGCAGAGTCGAAAATTCTCATAAACGAAATCGGACCCGATGCGACACCTGCGGTGGTCTTCACGAAATCTCCATGAGGACGCAAGTGCGAAAAATCGAATCCCGTTCCCCCGCCCGATTGATGAATCAACGCCGTTTGTTTCAACGCCTCAAAAATACTCAAGAGAGAATCATTTATAGGAAGCACGAAACACGCAGACAACTGCTGAAGATAATTCCCCGCATTCATCAGGGTGGGAGAATTGGGGAGAAACTCCAATTGAGCCATCATGCGGTAAAACTTTTCTTCGACGCGGAACAATTCGTCATCGGTAATCGAGGGATTGAAATTTTTTTCCGCAGACGCAATATTATGGGCAACCCGCTTGAATAATTCTTGCGCGGTTTCAAGAATTTTTCCATCTTCGCTCTTGCGCAAATACCGGCTTTCTAGTACTTTCACAGAATTCTCCGAGAGCTTGGTGCGGATATCGCGAGCTAAAAGCCAATATTTCGCCTCCCGGATGAACGCCCGTTTCTCGCGGTATTCCTGATATGAACGCGCGACTTCTTCGTACCCTATGGCAGACAAAATGCTGACCACGACATCTTGGATATCCTCGACTCCAGGGACACTGTTCGAAAACCGATCATTCAAAACTTCAACCACTTTGTCGGAAACTTCCTGTGCAAGTAACACGTTCGTCTCGCGGACGCTCCGAAGCGCCCTATAAATCGCCTGGGTAATCTTGTCCTGATCAAATATCACTATCCGGCCGTCGCGCTTTATAATCTTGGTAATGATATTCGGTTGGGACATATGCGTAGGGATATGGTGATTGTACCACCGCTGCAAGAACGATCTGTGGACAAGAACATCTGATTTAAAGAGCTTGAATTGGCATATTGTAAAATATTCGTATGCGGCGGTCAAGTTGCTCTCCCGATAACTTTTTCTCCAAATTTAAAACTATTCGACAGTGTATGCAAAACCGGCTCAAGAAGCCGGTTTTGCATATTTATATTTCTACGATTATTCGCGCTTTTTCTTCCTTAGGAAAGCCGGTTGGTCTTCGAGATTCTCGAATGGTTTTATCTTTTCTCCAAGCATGTCTTTCAAAAGAGGAGAATTTTCCTGCACATTCTGATACTGGGTTCGTGACGTTTCTGTGTTTTGTTTTCTTTGAAACAAGGCATCGTTGTCGTTCTCGATAAGCGATGTCTGCATACTCCCCTCAAAATCGCAGGCAACAACCGTAACCTTCATAGTACCTTTCCCAAGGGTAGAATCAAAATTCGCACCGAAAATTATTTTGGCGTCCGGATGTACGCGTTCGGTGATAACTTGAGCAACCCGTTGAACTTCGATCATGCTCAAATCACCGCATGCCGTAATATTCAAAAGAACCCGTCGCGCATTGTCTATGGAACTCTCTACGAGAGGATTGGTAATCGCATGCTCGGCGGCACGTTCGGCGCGATCTTTCCCTTGAGCGGTCGCAATTCCCAAGAGCGCCGGCCCCGCCCGCTGCACAATCGCCTTCAAATCAGAAAAATCGACATTGATAAGTCCCGGCTTAATGATCAAATCCGACACCGCCTGTATCCCTTCACGCAAAATTTCATCGACATGCCAAAATGCTTTTTTCAAAGATGTGTTCGCCTCGATAATGGAAAATACCCGATCGTTATGCACCGTAATCAAAGCATCCACATGGGTCACCAATGCGTTCCATGCGCCTTGGGCAATCTGCATACGCTCTTTTCCTTCAAAAGTAAACGGCATAGTGACAACCGCAATGGTCACCATATTCAACGACCGGCAAAGCTCCGCCACTACCGGCG
>Ga0075973_113_pt1 | contig 11762 bp, 9 predicted proteins | sample RifGroA2_FD_67999 | JGI IMG/M metagenome (GOLD analysis project Ga0075973, IMG submission 67999) | Parcubacteria bacterium GW2011_GWA2_46_7
TGACTGTTCATTCGCGCTCCAAGCCGAATACTGGGCCCCATACCAAACAATTATTTTCATCAGGCAAAGCGCCAGAAAACCGAAAAAAAACAACATATTCATACGGTATAATTTTTGTTCGGATATTTTCGAGCGCAACATCACAAATGCAATGACAGCAAGACCTAAAGCGCCATAATACTTATTCAAGGAAAATAAAAACAATAGTGTTGTCATACCCCGTAGGAAATTACCTGCCCGCCGTATAAACCAAAATTTTAAGACAGATAATTCGGTAAATTATTTTGACTTAATACAGGGTTAAAATTGAATGTTTCATAGTCTTATATCGAAATTTTGGACCGGCTTTGGCAGGCGGGAGTATTTTCCGAAGAAGTTCATATAACGTTCTATTTATTATAAATCAGTTTGGTTCTATTTGATTAATGTCTCAAGAAGAAAATACGTTCGTTCAATATTTCCTACGGGGCATACCTTTATAGTATAAAACACAAAATCCCGTTTGTACGGGATTTTGTGGAACAAATAAAATGAATATCAGTTCGCGTCGTTGAAGAAGTTGGTGCCGGTGGCAGCGGTCAGGAATGCTGTCCCCACTTCATAGACAGCGGCAATGCTTCCGCCGTCCTTTGACTCAACGTCGCTTGACCCGCCGTTCTTGTAGGTGGCGCTTTCCATGTTGGCATAGAGAGTGAAGGTCGTATTCGCATAATTACACTGATACGCGTAGTACCGCGCCGATGTCGATGAGTTGGTCGGGTCAACCGGCCAGGATGATAAAGGAGATCCACCGGTCAGAGATGACAAAGCCACGGGAATCCAGCCGGCTCCGGCAACGGTTCTTGTAGTGGAAGCGGAAGAAACAGTGGATCCGGAGAACACACCGGTAAGATGAGAATATGTACACCCGGCAGTACAGGGAGCAACGGTCTGATCCATGCACCCGATAGTAGGCTGTGATCCCAATACCGGAGTCGAGGTATTAGCAATATAGTAGTTGAGTGCGGTGCGCATTGAATCAAGATCCTGAAGGCGCGAAGAGTCTCTGCTCTTGCGCAGAATTTCAGCGGGATTCAGTACGACCACTGCGGTTGAAGCCAGGATTGCTAAGATAGCGATAACAATCAAGAGCTCGAGAAGGGTAAACCCTTTCTTCATAGAAGTGTATTTTAATTTGTTGTGAATATTATGATATGCCGAATAAATAAACCTGTCAAGGAATCTACGCCGTACTGGAGCCGGTGATATCCTTTACCTTTTTAACCAACTCGTCGATGGAGAGACGCGCTTTGACGTAATAATCCATAGCACCAAACTGCTTACCCCGTTCGATATCGCTTTCCTGACCAAGATTGGAGACAATGATGACAGGTATGGTTCTCCATTGCGGATTCTGGCTCACCTCCTCAAGCACCTCGAATCCGTTCTTATTCGGCAAAATAAGATCCAAAAGAACCAAGTCCGGCGATATCTCTTCCAACTTTTTTAAAGCCTCGGTTCCGGAAAATGCCTGAACAACTTCAAAATTCTCTTTCTGGAACCTTAATAATAAAAGATTTGCCAAAAAGATCTCGTCTTCAACAATCAAGATAACGGGACGCTTAATAGGAGAGGTTGCAACCTGCGCAACTGAGCCTACGGTTTGTGTCGCCATAGATATATAACAAATACTAAAAAAGTATAACAAAAAATAAGGCAATAGTATACCCCCTCAATTGCTCGCAAGTGCGGGGTATACCCCTTTTGTGTCATAGATACGGTCCGTCTTTTTCCAGCTGTCGGTGGCCTCAACTTCAGGTTCCGAGGCCAACACCTTCCTCCGACACAATGTCGGAGCATCAACCAAGAATAACGAATGTATTCTTTAAAGAAATTTTCCATCCCCAGCTTCCGCTAGGGATGCCTTGTTACGACTTAGCCCTTGTCACCAAGCTCTACATAATTCGCCTTACGGCGAGCTTTTGTAGCTCCTAGCTTCCTTGGCTTGACGGGCGGTGAGTACAGGACTCGAGAACGTATTCAACGCGTCGTGGCTGATGCGCGTTTACTAGCGAATCCAGCTTCATGGGGGCGAGTTGCAGCCCCCAATCTGAACTGAGGTGTGTTTTGATGCGATTAGCTCCGCCTCGCGGCTTGGCAACGCGTTGTACACACCATTGTACCATGAGTGTCGCCCAGGGCATCAAAGGGCCATGCTGATTTGGCGTCATCCCCACTTCCTTCCCGTAATGCGGGACTGTCCTCTGTGACACTTGTAACACAGAGCAAGGGTTGCGCTCGTTACCCCACTGAAGGGAACGCCTCACGGCACGAGCTGACGACAACCATGCAGCACCTGTCCTAGCCTATCGCTAAAAGCGATCGCTTCTCCCTTTCGGGAAATGTATTCGGCTAAGATGTCAAGCCCTGGTGAGGTGCCTCGCTTATCATCGAATTAAACCTCATGATCCTCCGCTTGTGCGAGTCCCCGTCTATTCCTTTGAGTTTTAGCCTTGCGGCCGTACTTCCCAGGCGGCAGACTTACCGCGTTAGCTACGCCACTGAAAGGGTCGATGCTCCCAATGGCTAGTCTGCATTGTTTAGGGCGTGGACTACAAGGATATCTAACCCTTTTTGCTCCCCACGCTTTCGTTCGAGCAGCGTCAGGAAAGGCCCAGCTGACTGCTTTCGCTTTTGGTATTCCGCACGATATCAACGGATATCACCCCTACACCGTGCGTTCTATCAGCCTCTACCTCCCTCAAGTCGTCCAGTATCTGATGCGGTTCCATGGTTGAGCCATGGGATTAAACATCAGACTTGATCCTTCAGGAGAAAAATCTCCTTCAGGACATACCGAAGTATGGCGACCGCCTGCGAACGCTTTACGCCCAGTAAATCCGGATAACGCTTGACGCCTACGTATTACCGCTACTGCTGGCACGTAGTTTGTCGCGCCTTATTCCATGGGTACCGTCAGTCGCCTTGCGGCGACTTCTTCTCCATTAAAAAAAGTTTACACTCCGAAGAGCTTCTTCCTTTACGCGGTGTCGCTCCATCAGGCTTTCGCCCATTGTGGAATATTCTCGACTGCTGCCTCCCGTAGGAGTGGGGCCCGTGTCTCAGTGCCCCCGTTGGGGAACAGCCTCTCAGCTCCCCTACTGGTCATAGCCTTGGTAGGCCGTTACCCTACCAACTAGCTGATCAGGCCTAGGCCCATCCCCAAGCCCCTTGCGGGTTTACCCTTCAAGCTTATGCTCTCAGGGACCATCAGGTATTACCCCGTCTTTCGACGAGCTATCCCTATCTCGGGGGAAGGTTGCCAAGGTGTTCCTAACTCGTTCGCCACTATCCCTTGCGGGACCGTGCGACTTGCATGCCTAATCCACACCGCCAGCGTTCATCCTGGACCAGGATCAAATCCTCTTAAAAACTTGACAGCCGGAAAAAGTCAAATCGTATCTGGCCTTTCCGGTTTATGCGTTCTAGTACATCTTCAATTGTAAAAGGGCGTTAAAAAAGAGCGCTTGCCAATGGCGAAGCCTCTTCTTTAATTCTTTTTCACTATGTAAATATCTATCCGAACGGTCCCGCACCACCCGCACCTCGGGATTGGATCCGGGATCGATATCTAAAATCTTCGCGTAGCACGCAACAAAATCCTGCCACAACTGACCCAATATCGCACCATGCCCGTACGAAAGATCGCCCATCATCTCGATTTTTATCACCGGCATACACTCTTTGAAACGTTCGTAGTTCGCTTGCGCCAAAAGAAAATCGTCTTGCCCATAGCGCAATCCGGCATGATCCGGATTTATAGGATCGATAATTTCTTGGACGAACTTCGGCATGATATAAAAATCTTCTTGCTTGTGCATAAGGAAGATAGCCATCTTTGTTTTTCGGTTCGCAAGGATCCCTTCAATCACGGTATGGGAATCCCGAGGCTGACCGAAATAACGACACATGAGCATATCGTTTCCTTCTTTATTCACTCCTTCGTTCCATAATTGAACCAGTTCGTCGCTCATCGCCAAAAGCGCTTCATCTCCGGAAGACCCGACATAACAATGATTGACACGGTTCAACCGCTGATGCACATACACGAACTGCGCCAGCTGAAGCGGCAAGCTATCGGGTAAGGCGGGATTAAATCTGTTAATCGCTTCCTGGATGGAAGCCCAGATCTTTTTGGTGTCCTGACGTACCACGTACAAAGGAGCTAACATGATTGGTGTAATATTACGGCCAAACCTGCCTGGCACTGCATCGGGGAATCCAAGAATAAGATTACCGTCGCGCTTACCCAGATCAAACAAGGGACCATTGTTGGTGAATACGATACGCTTCATGTCCCGGGAAGTAAACTCATGGGTTTTAACAGTTTCCTGGGTCTCTCCTGACCTGGAAAACTCAAGGAATACGGTATTTTCCTTGGTCGCATCCTGGGGAATCCGATCCAATTGAACCGGAGAATCTATCACAATCCAGGTACACCGACGCTTGACGTCTTTGTTGTGAACCATTGCCATGAAATGCGTCCACTGCTCATTGGCGCCGATCCCCGAGCTTACCACATACCGCGGATACCCGTTGGTGAAATGTTTTTGCAGATAAGCATCGATGAGCTTGCCATCGGTTTCAAGGAATCGATCATGATACGAGCACACGTCCTCACGGTACAATTTGAAAAAAATGTCTTGCGAAGCGGTTTGCTGAATATGGTTAACTATCTCCGTTAATAACTTGTGTTGTTGAGAAGAAAAAGGTACAGAACTCTCGAGTCCGGGGGAACATTCAATGGTAAAAATTTCGGGAAAAGGTGATCTCAACGGCTGTGGAGAAAGGGCCACTCCCACATCGAGTCCTTTTGTATCGGGAGTGGATAAGGAATCGCTTGCGCGCGCCCGGCTTACGATATCGCCAAATCCCTGGGAAACGAGAAAACTTCCGAGCTCTTCGGAAGAAACACGAAACGCCTCGCATACGCTATTGAAAAAATCCGGAACATTAAGTGAGCTCATCATAATATCCTCAAGGCGATCAGGACTCACGCCTTTCCCGGAAAAATGCTCGCGCAATATCGAAATGAGGTCGCGTTTCAACATGGTATCTATATAGTATACCTCCGCACTTGATAAGACACAAAACTATCAACCAATACGTCAATCATCCTCATGCAACGTAAACAGGTAAATCAACCACAGATATACAAGTGGGGAGGTATACCCTTTTATCTTTATGCAACAAATCCGGAAAAAACAGCCATCATTAAAGCACCCAATAATAAAAATATAAAATTGTACAGGAACTCCTTTTTATCGGTTTCCTCGCGCAGGATGGGGAGCATGTCACTGATGGCGATGTACAGAAAACCGCCGATAGCGACCGACAAAAAATATTGCGTCACGCCCACCAGCGAATTGATGAGAAAATGTCCAACAACCGCGCCCACCACCACGGAACTCGCCGCAAGAATGTTGTAAATAATAGCGGTGCGGAACTTGAATCCCGAGTACAAAAGTACTCCCAAATCCCCCATTTCCTGCGGAACCTCGTGAAGCGCCACCGTTAAGGTCGTCACTACGCCCAGTCCAAAATCCACGCTGTAGGCGCTGGCGATGATAATCCCATCAAGAAAATTATGCACGCCGTCACCCAGTAAATTCATATACCCAAGATGCCCCACCGGATGTTTTTGACAATCCTCCCCTCCGTGGCAATGCCGCCAAAATAGAAATTTCTCGATGAAAAGGTATATGACAATAGTCCCCAGAACGACTCCCAGCGGACCGCGTCCAGAGCCTTCTTCAATGAGCTCGGGAAGCAAGTGAAAAAACACCCCTCCTAGGAGCGCTCCGGATGAAAATCCGACAAGACGTAACAGAACCTCGCGCGTCCCGCCGATGCGACGCACCAGCATGCCTCCCAAAAGGGCAACAACAACAATAAGAACAGCACTTCCGATAATAATTCCTAAATACATATTTTTATTATACTGAAATGATACCGATATACTATATCCAGCTCGGCATCCATGTATGAACCCTGTACCACGCGTCACTCATGGGAATACCGAACGTTAGTGGAGCAAAAAAACAGAATAAGACTACGATAAGCATCGCACACAGAAACCACGCGATCCATGTCCGCTTCGGGGAAAAGCGGGAAAACCCGTGCTCCATCACTACGCCAAGCATAACAACCGAAATAATGAACGCGGCAAAATAATGGTAGAGAAACAAAACTCGGGATACGGAAAAAAACGGGAAAAAATTCGCCCCGTATCCGACAAGGAGAACCGCCTTGGCTATTCCGTCAATGTAGCCCAACTGTCTTATGAATACGATAAAGGCAATGATCCCGATACAAGACATCCACCACAACACGGGATTGCCCATAAGATAAATGCGGCCAGCGATGCCGGAAGAAATCTGCTGGTGCCAATAAAAAATCGGCCTGCTCAAAATCGGCCATGACCACGCGGGGCTCCCGTAACTGTGGGTCGCTTTAAGCGTTGCATTATAAAAGGCCATTTTTTGATTCAATTCAAACAATTTTCCTGTTAACGAAAGTTTGTGATTCCGAAAATCTTGACTCATATACGCATCACCGGGACCGGTATGTGGCAGGAGCATAAAGTGAACATAAAAAATTCCGCCATATATCAAAAACGAGATTAATCCCATGCATCCGATGCCTTTAAGGATAATGGAAACCCGTGAACCCAACCGTTCCCGATTACATCTGATCAAATCGTAAATCATAACCAACCCAGCCAATCCTAAAAACGAGATGCCGGTCCACTTCGTGGAAAAACTCAATGAAAAGAGCGCACCGGCCGTCATCAACATAAGCCAGGAATAGCCACGGTTCCGGCTGGTAAAGAATGCCGCGAGTCCCAGAAAACCGAATAAAAGCAAAAAGGAATCAAGGAGCATCAATCGAGTATGCGCCAGAAGCGCATTTTCGAAAACCAAACAAAACATAGCAAATAAGGACGCGCGATGACCGAGTTTCAATGAACGCATGAAGCCATACACTGCCAAGGGAATAAACGACCCCGCGATCGCCGGCAGAAGCCGGAACCACCCATACGGTACGCTGCCGTACGGGTCGCCGATATTGGTAAATAGGAATGCCCCGTACTCGCGCACATAGCCACCATAACCACCCAACCACGCTCCAAGGGCAATGAGAAGCTTCCCGAGCGGCGGATGAATGTCGAAATAGTATGCGCCGGTAAAATACGCCGAGGCGAATTTTCCGAAATGCACCTCGTCGAATACGGTCTCGTTGGGGTAGGACAGAAATCCAAGATGCAGCACAAGACCAAATATAGTGAGCACGAAAACTACCAGATATAACCACGTGTTCTTGTTCCAAATCATCGTGTATAAAAAAGTTTATTGCATAACCGATATCTATTCAGTATATCATCGCGTCCCGCAGTCCAATTTGCGGAGCTCGGTGGTAAGCTTGCCTTCGTGCACCGCGTCCATTAATTCGGTGCGCTGCCAAACGGTCTGCGAAATAACCACGGGGTAATCGCGGGAAAACTGATCGTCAACAACCCAATACCTGACTCCTTCATCGCACAACGGTCCGATTTCTCCGGTTTCGAGGAATGCCTTGATGGCCCGTTGGCGATCCTCGATGATTTTCCTTTTCCCTTGGGTCCAAAGCCATCCCGTATATCCCAGATACAAACGCCTTCCAGCGATAAGAGCTACCGGAGTATTAGGCGAACGGCTCGTCAGAATAATATCCTCGGAACCGGTACGATCTTCCGTCATGTTGGCTATCGCGATTCCGTAGCCACCATAATAGGAAAAATTCTTTTCGCCTGACTTAATGACGAATCCATGTCGGGCACGCTGCGCGATATCAAATACACCCGACAGGACCGCAAAAGCGCAAAACAATACCAAAAAAACGAATAAGATTATTTTCCGGCGGGAAAACTTCTCAAATACCATATCGAACAATCCTAAACTTAATATGCCGGCCGCCGCCCACCACCAAAAAAAAATCTTATTATTGTCGAATTCCCAGGGTTGGAACAAAACTATATTGGGCAAAATAAACAGCAGCGTACTGGGAAGAATAATGTCACGGATGCGCTCATTGCCTTTGCCGCGCGTCATAAAAAATAACATTGCGGCAACCCAGCCTATCCAAATAAATCCGAAATTTTTTGCCCAAAACCAAAGAACATTATTGGTCGTATCCGCCACGCCGGGGTCGCACCAGAGCCAGGACTGCGCATGGGTACACATTGCCCACCCGAACCACGGTCTCAAAAAAAATGAAGATCCCGCGGCATCACGGACCACCCCATGCCCCAACCATATAACCGAAGGGATAGTCAATAAAAACGCAACAATGCCCCAGACAAAGATCTTTTTAGTGAAGAACTCTCTGGTTCGCGCGATACGGGCAGCAAGCCAGCTGCCGATAAATATTACCAAAGCGATAAATGTGTGGAGGTGTATGAGCGGTAAAAAAGAAAATAAAACCAACCACCGGGACCACCGGCAATCCCGCGCATACCAATAACGCCATAACCCATAGAGCAATAGAAACCCTATGCCCGCACCAAGCATAAACGATCTCTGGTGCGAGAAAAAAGAAATCAGAGGAACCACCCAAACGATATTCGCCGGATAACCGCCTCCAAGCGGCTTGCCGCCCGTACGGATGTCCAGATGAGAATATTCGAAAACCGTATTGACAATATCCTTTTCAATCGCCGCCCCTATCCCGATGCGCCCGACATCAAGGGCAACATTCTTTACCAACCATAAAAAACCAAGACCCGCTCCGCACACTAAAACAAATACAAATAAATAGGAGAGTATTCTTTTGTTAAAAAACTCCCGTGCCCACATCCACCCACAGACAAGCATGCCCCAGCCGAATATGAAAGTCGGCGCATGCCACGCCCAAGAAAACGGCATACCCAGACGGATCAAAAACGCGGTCAAAAAATTCACAAAAAACGGATACGTCAGCGTTCTCCCTGACAAAATAGGCTGATCCAGGGAAAAAGGATTGGCATGAAGAAATCTCTGCACCATGCTTAAATGATAAGCGCCGTCCCCCCACCCCTTCAAAATGGAATAAGGCACGCCGGTATTATCCCAAAGCATCGACTGCATGCTTACCAGAAAAAATAAAAACAGTGCAACTGCTACCATAACCCGTTCGAACCACGGAAAAGATTCATTGCCACGCATCTGTTGTCCGATATCGGATATTGTCTGCCGTAAACTGCGCCTGAACAGAATGGCGAGTCCGAACAACGTGCAAAAAACTAATCCCGTTGCCCATATCATATTGCCGGTGGCAAGGCTCGCCCCAAGTATACCGTAACCGATTACGGTGACCCCCAGCATCAGGCTGATGGCGATCAAAGACGTACCCTGCAAGGTCTTGCGAGTATCAAAAAAACGCAGGACGCAATATCCCAAAATACCGCTCAAAATAAAAAACACGATAAACATCTTATGGCTCCACAATAATGCCGCGCGAGTTTAAATACTGCAAAACCGACTGCTTGCCGCTATCGGAAAGTTTTGAGAGCAACGACTGGAGAAGCAAACGCGCACGGCTCACGTCTCCCGAAAGATAAACCACCTCGACTTGGAGTACTCCGTACCGAATCTGGTACTGGCTGGGCGCATGCGGCTCGGTGCGCAAATACTCCAAAAATGCAGACGCTTCATCGAAACGTTTTTGGGAAACAAACATATTCAAAAGCCACTCCTGTTCCCGCGCTTTGTCGTGCAGGGAAAACCCGTACAAAATCGATTTCTGCAAATCACCGATAACTGCCCCACGATCCCCCCATTGAGCATCAAACAGTGCCTGATAATACCAGGTGTCACCGATCGTCGGCCCTAAGCGGAATAGTTGATCCATGATTCGCTGCGCTTCGTCTTTATTATTCCCGATAAGCTCAAATAAGAACAAAGATTCATAAGCTTCAAAGCGGCGGGGAGCATACCCGATAGCCCGAGTCGACACCTGACGCAACGCCTCGGTTTGCGGGTCGCGATACTTGCTATAGAGATCCAGCATCAGATTACTCGCTTCCACTAAAATATCGTAATCTTCCCTGTAACGATTCATATCGTCATCCAAATATCCAAGAATAGTGTGACCGAAATTAACGTACGCTTGTGCCCAGGCCTCGGTGCGGGGAATGGTTATGTTGCGTATATGACGGGCAAGATTGATATCGAATTCCTTGTTCAAGAAGGTGTTCCGGTTACGGCTCTGCACATACAAGGATAATCCTTTATTGAAGTACTCCTCGTTCATGGGCTGGGAAAAATACACCATGGCATTGATGAATCCGCGTGACGCCAAAAACGGAATACAGGTCCCGACCCAAACTGACCAGACAACACCTAAGCTTGCAAAAGCATACAAACCGGTACGTACAGGAGAAATTTTATAGTCGATATTTTCCGATTTTCCGGTATGGCCAAGCGGATTCCACCCGCTATCCAAAAACCACAGCGAAAGAGCCAGAGCAAAAAACATTTGGATGGCGGAGGTAGGCATCTCGAACAGGACCAGGTTTTGAACATGGTACGCGCTCCATAAGGCGATTAAACCGATCACGATACCCAGTTCCATAGACCACCCCATAGCCGCTTTCCGCACTTGAACCGCACGCCGGATAAGGAAAAATGCGATCACGAAAAACAACCCGACATAGCTTGCCATGCCGATGGCGCCTGTCGTGGCCAACACGTCGACTATTTTGTTGTGCGGACGGTCGAAAATAGCAACCTCGTACTTGAAAATATCCGGATTAAAATACTGATTGAAAGCATGAATAAAATTCTCCTGCCCCCATCCCACCAATGGCCGCGCTTGAAACGCTTCCATGCCCAGCTGCCATACCAAAAGCCTTTGGGTAGGAATGGATAAAGACGAATAAACCCGCGAGGCAACCATCGGGACAGCCCGCTCCCATAACGGTCGCGCCAACACAAACGAACCGCCGCGTTCCCGAAAGCAATACCAGAACGATCCCGAATACCGCGCAGCACAGCCACCATATTTTTTCGTTTCTCTTAGCCGCATACTGAACCAGCAAAAAACACAAAAAAACAAAAATAACGAAATAGGTTGCCAGAAACGAAGGGTTACCGAAAGTACCCGAGAGTCTTGCCTGATCGCCGAACTTGCTGAAACTGGGCATATACTTGCTCGCAAGGGCGAACAATCCAACAGCAACGCCGACCAACCCATTTGAACGCAGAGCAAACAACCAATCTTCTTTTGTTTTGAAAACGCTGATAAGCATAAAGCAGAACGCGAACAGGTGGCCGTAAAACCAGATGCTGTCCATGCGCTCTGCTTTTGACCATAACGAATTTATGAAATTGAATCCGAATACTCCGGCAAGGACAATAGAAAGCCCCCATATACCCAAAGCAACCAGTAATACGGACGGTTTGGGGGTATGGCGCCGGTTAGAAATAACGATTCCGATAAAAAGAATGAAGGCCGCGGCAACGCAAAACTGAAAAAACAACGCCTTGGGGAATACGAACGGAAACAGATGCTTTGTCCCGACAATGAACGGCGTCAGCAACCCGGTTACAAGAATCCCTTGAATAACCCGGATGATTGTTTTTTCGTATCGTATGAAAAAATTCATTGAAGTATCATAGCATCATCACAGAAACAACAAAACCCCCTTGCGGGGGTTTTGTTGTTTCTTACACGATGAGGGTTTAGTTCAACATGTAGATTTCGTT
>Ga0075973_108_pt1 | contig 10999 bp, 11 predicted proteins | sample RifGroA2_FD_67999 | JGI IMG/M metagenome (GOLD analysis project Ga0075973, IMG submission 67999) | Parcubacteria bacterium GW2011_GWA2_46_7
GAGCATGATTGCAAGCGAAAAGAACAGGAAGTTTCCCGCAAGGACGCCACCGAGAAACCGTCCACTGAAATCTGTGACAAATGCGGAGCGACAATGGTCATAAAATACGGCAAGTACGGACCATTCCTGGGGTGCTCGAAATATCCCGATTGTTCCAATATAAAAAAGATTGATTCACATGAGCCTAAAATCCCCTGCCCGACGTGCGGAAAGGATAAAGGCGGCACCGTGGTCAAGCGCCGGTCGAAAGCGCGCAAACGGATTTTTTACGGATGCTCGCGCTGGCCCGAATGTAATTTCGTAAGCTGGAAACAACCCCAATCCGAAGATGATGACGAAAACACTGCAGCTTAAAAAACTGCACGCCGAAGCAGACCGTCTTCACAAACAGTTCGGGTCTAAACGCCTGCTGGCGGTTCACGGCGCCGGCTGCGTCAACCAGCCACAAGCGATGTTCATCTTTATCAACCCGACCGGAAAAAACATCTCTGCTTATCCAGCCTGGAAAGGAATGCGGGCTCAATGGCTCGGTACCAAGCAGATCTGGAAACTTTTTTACCAGCTTGGCTTTTTGTCCCGCGACACATTCGCCAAAACGCAAGCTCTCAAACCGCATGAATGGACGCCTGCCTTTTGTATTTCCTTATACGCCGAGCTCGCCAAACACAAAATCTATATCACGAATTTTGCCAAAAGCACCCAACAAACTGCCCGGCCAATGAAAAAGCAAATATTACAAAGGCATTTAGAATCTTTACTCGCTGAGGTTTACTTGATAAGCCCGAAAACGATTGTTACCTTCGGCAACGAAACAAGCTCTTTACTCCTGCAAAAACCAATCTCGGTAAGCTCGTATACCGGAAAACGCAAAGAAACACTCTTGATAAAAAATAAACGATTTCCTGTATACCCAGCCTACTATCCGGTTGGTCAGGGCATGCGCAATCTGCCAAAAGCGATAAAGCGAATAAAGGTTATACTTTAATTTTTGAGCGAATTAGTTTCCAGGTTTGCCCAAACTCGTATTCTTCCCGCTTATGCAGATTCCAATCTCTTGATGGGTGCAAGGTGCATATTAACGGTATCCCATTCCACTCAAGAAATCTATTCACTCTATCCTTTAGTTTACATTTGCCGAGCAGAAAATCAGCCGGCTTGCTGCCAAAGATAATCATTAGTTTTGGCTCAAACAGTTCAATCTCCTTTTTTAAAAATCTATCAGCCCAGAAACTATCTGGACTTCCTTGCGCGTAGCACTTGCAGTAGTGCGTCCAGTAAAAACTATTTAAGAACACCTCGTTGCATTTATCGTAATTGGCTCTGACTTTCTCCACACTGGCTAAATCATCAGTACCATAAAATATCAAAGACAACACTCTTTCAGCAAAACTAGAATCTCTTCCTGAACCGCCTCTTCTCCTATCGTTATCAAGATTAGGGTCTGAGCTAATAATAAGGTGTTTCTGGCTGGGCCTTAACTCATTTATAACTATCTCGCCGCAACCACATTTCTTAGTATTGCGAATCTGCTCATTTAGCCGAAGTAACTCCCTGTATCTCATAGTGCCCCTATCGACATAATCATAAATCTTAAATCTTTATTCTAAAATCTAAATTTTACAATTCCCCTACCCCTTGCTCGCCAATAATCCGTTTTAAAATATTCGCCAGCTCCTCCGACGAATTGAAATTGATGGCAATCATCCCTTTTTCTCCTTTTTTCTTGAGCATCACCCTGGCTTGAAGGGTTTCTTCCAGTTTCGTTTTGATCTGCTCGGTTTGCGGGTCGAATTCCGCCATCATATCGCTCAGTTCATCGTGCGGCTGGCTCAAAGGTTCACGCTGACGCTTCAATTCTTTTGCCGATGCCTCGGCTTGCCGCACTGTCAAGCTGTACGAGATAATCCTGCCCAGCAATACCCGCTGATCATCGAGACTATCGAGGGTCAAAATAACCCTACCGTGCCCTTCGGAAATCTTCCCGTCTTCAAGCGCTTTCTGAATTTCAAACGGAAGCTGCAGTAAACGCAGGGTATTGGCCACAAACTCTCGCGACTTCCCGACCCGGTACGCGATTTCGCGCTGCGATAGCTTGAATTTGTCGGCAAGCTCGGAAAATGCCTTAGCGCGTTCGATACTGTTGATGTCCTCGCGCTGAAGGTTCTCGATGAGCGCAATTTCGAGCTTTTCCCGCTCCTCGATCTGCTCTTTAATGATTGCGGGAACCGTGTTGAGCCCTACGATTTTTGCCGCGCGCAGCCGTCGCTCTCCGGCCAAAAGTTCATAGCCGATCTGGGTTCCCAGTTCCGTTTGCTCCTCGATGCGCGTCACGATAAGCGGCTCCAGAATACCGAACTCCCGGATGGAATTCGCCAAATCCTGCAACGCCTCCTCATTGAATTCACGCCGGGGTTGGAACGGATTCGGTTTGATCTTGTCTACCTCCAAATAAAAAATGGATTTCGTTTCCATGGTTCAATCATAGAGCTGAATTGAAATTTCCGCAACAAATAGCTACAATATCCCTACCGGGCAGGTGGCGCCTGTCTACCGACAGGTAGAGAATGGCAGACCTGCCTACCGGCAGGCAGGCGCGATATAATACAATATGTACTTTGTGTATGTTCTTCTAAGTACTAAACGACCTTATATATATGTAGGTCTTACTAATAATTTGGAACGACGCATACGTCAACATCAAGGAGGAAGTGAAAAGACAACAGCTCCGTATCGCCCGTTTCAAATTATTCTGACGGAAACATATACGACAAGGATACATGCCCGACAAAGAGAAAAATATTTAAAATCAGGAGTTGGTAAGGAATACTTGAAGGCGATCGCAGAATCATTTGGGCAGGTGGCGGAATGGCAGACGCGATAGACTCAAAATCTATTGGCCGCAAGGTCGTGGGGGTTCAACTCCCCCCCTGCCCACGAATATTTTATAAAATAATATGGAAATATTTCTCACTTTTGCGTTTTTACTGGTAACCGGTCTTATATTCGGGGCATGGTACGGCAAAAAAACACGCGGCTTCAGATGGAAAGAATACCTGGCACTCTTAATTATTCCTATGGCAGGAGTTATATGGTTAACGTATAAGTTCGGACCTGTAATTATCGTACTCTATGGTATTTCCGCAATGGGAGGAACGTTTATGGAATATTTATTCGGGTTTGCGTACCATAAAGCCGCGGGTAGAATGCTTTGGACGTACAATAAAATGCCCATTCATGGTTATACCAGTATTCTGTCCATCCCTTTCTGGGGAATCGCCGGAATATTTTTCCTTTTGATGGCGAAGGCGTTTATGATTTAAACCAGTGAGCTAAAGTTATTATATAAAATGCGTCACTGGCGCATTTTATATTTGATACATTCCACTGATTTTTGTGTTAATCGCATGCCATCATCCTACTCAACAAACTCTTGCGAGGTGGTTCCAAACTTAACGTGAATCAATCCCTTCTCGTCAACGAAAGCCGCAACAAGATTGAGTCGCTGATTCCCCAAGCACGCATGCAACGTCTCTAATATATTATGACGCCGATAATCTTCTGGTAATTCAATGTTATGACCTCTGTATTTTCCCTTTATCCTATCAATTCCGCACGACACTGCTCAGAAGTTACCCCGGGGGGCTAGTAAATTTGTCCCGGATCTTAAATCCTGAAGGTTGAGAGATTCCCTTCCTTCTATCGACAAATTTTGCGGGTCATTTGCTAAAACTTTTCTATCCATACAATTGCTTATTTTATATTAACTGGTATTGCTTATGTAGCTCCAACGCGTTCTTGAAAATCAAAGCAACCGTCAGTGGCCCGATGCCTCCGGGAACCGGAGTATACAAACTCGCCTTTCCCTCAAGAGCATCTTTTGAAAAATCCCCCAAGACTTTTCCTCCGGCAACCGTAAATCCGGCATCAAACACCACAACTCCAGGCTTCAGCATGGCGCCCGTGACATACCCCGGCTTCCCAATGCCGGATACCACGATGTCTGCCTGCTGGAGAATATTGCAAATGGTCGAAGCAGAATCACAAAACGAACAGACCTGGGCACCTTGCTTAGCGAACCACGCCAAGGTCGGAGCTCCGATGAGCTTACCCGCACCCAGTATCGCGACAAACTTACCCTTAACATCAATTCGATATTCTTGGCATATCCGATCAATTGCACCGGTAACCGGAGGAATCACCGGACTCTCGTTGAAGAAATAATTATGGAATGCCGCCTCCGAGAGCACATCAACGTCTTTTGAAACCGGCAACGCATTGAAAACCTGGCGGACATCAAGCCGAGTCGGTAAAGGAAGCTGAATGATGATTCCCGCGATATCGGGAGCGTAAACGCGGCTCCGGATATGTCCGGCAAAGGCTGTCGGATCAATATCGGAAGGTAAAGTTTCCGCACTGAAACCAATACCCAAGTCTTCGGCTATCTTTCGTTTCGCCTCGATGAAACGGACTGTTTCCGAAGAAGGGTCAACTGAAATAACCAACAAGGTTTTCCTTTGCAAAGCGGAAAATGCAGAATCCTTGCGTACCTCGTTTAGGATACTACGCGCCAAACTCTTACCGTCAACTCTTATTGCCATATACGGATTATGATAGCATGTCTCAAGTTCAACACAAAAACCCCCAATTGGGGGTTTTTGTGTTTATATTTCTTGATCTGTTATTACTCTTCTATTTCATCGCGGAACTTTGCCAAAAGATCATGGGCAAAATCCTTACCCGCTAATCCGAACGAAATACCTCCTGCGATCGTAATCATATAGACAACTCCTTGAACGACCGTACCGACAATATTATCGAGTAGTGTTGTTTCAATGCGCAATTGCTTGAGGGCCATCAGAAAACCAAGCACGAATACTATCCATTTTACCAATGAACCAATGAAATTCGCTGCTTTCAAATTAGCTCCGACAATGGATCCGCGCACGACTTTCTGCAGAAAATTTCCGAACAAAACTGTGATCGCCAGAATTGCGGAACCCACTACCACTACTGGGATATAGGCAATCAAAACCTTGATGGTGTCGGTCACTGCCTCAAGGCCAAGAATATCGGTTACGATCATGGTGGTAACCAAAACAACCGTCCATCGCGTAAGCCCACCGAGAAGGTGCCCGGTATCAAGCCGGAACCCTGCGCGATCAAAAAATGTTTTCACGCCGGTCTTACTTAACAGCGTATCAAACTTGGTCCATCCTATTGCCTTTTCTACAAGCTCTGCAACGCCTTTGGCAATCATAAGACCAAGCGCGAATATAATCAGCGACAAAATAATGAGGGGGATATAAAAGATAACCCCGCCCACTACCAGGTCAACCGATCTGCTCAACGACGCAAGAAGGAGGTCAAATGTCATAGTATATAAGGTTAAAACCTTTAATTAATTATAAAGATTCCAAGGGATCCGAGACCCGACCGAACTCGAAACTCCCCATGGCGCCTCTTGTATTTAGTATACCACATCCCGACAATGCAAGAGATATATAAGATGTGGGTGTACCAGGGATCGAACCTGGGGCCTCGTCTTTATCAGAGACGCGCTCTACCACTGAGCTACACACCCATATGATAAAAAATGATAACGCAGGTTAAAACCAAAAGTTTTAATGAGGTTTTTACTGACGAGGGGTCGTAATCGGCGTTGAAGTCCCTGTGGGAGTCTCGGTGGGCAACACCGATGGCTCTATACTTGGAGACGGAGAAATAGAAGGAGTCGGCAATGCGAGCCTTTGATTTTTCTGGGCCCATTCGGTATTGAAGTGAGCCGTTTCTCCGCTACTTACTGTCCGTTCGCTAAAAAGACGGGTGACAGAATTACTCGCATACAGAATACCATAGACAACCGCCGCGATCAAACAAATTCCAATGCTCAGCGCGGCCACTTGATAGCCGTAATTTATCTTCTTTCCAATAACGATTTTAAACCCGCCGGTTTTTTTACTCGGTAGAAGTGGCATGCGATTCAATATATATTTTCCCAACCGTGTTGATCTGAAATACGTTTTTCGATTTGCCAAGAATTTCTATCCCGGAAAAGGAAACGAGGGCTTGGGACTGCTCCACCTCGGCAAGATATCGAACAAACTCGGGGAATCCGCCAGATAAAGAAAGATTGAAACCAATGTAATCCGGTTCTTGAGGAGTCCCGGGTACTTCGGAGCCAAAACTAAAGAATTGCTGAAGACGATAGAAGCGGGCGCGATCCTCAAGATACGCCAAAACGCGCAATAACCCGGCACGTGTCGGAAACAAACTACTCAACTTTTCCTTATACATTTCCGCCTGCTGTTTCTCGGTCTTTAAAACAGAAAATGTATCGAGCGTTTTCCTCACCAACACGATTTCTTGACGAAGCGACAAAGCCTTTTTAATCGAATTCTCTATAGTCACCCACATAAACACCGAAAGTGCCAAAAGCACCACCACAAATCCGGCCCATACAATAATCCGGGTATTCTTCAACAGCATACGCGCCCGCACCGGATTCTTTTTAGGATTCATACATTATGGTGTTCATTAAAGAATACACCCTGTTTCTGGTTACAAAATCTTCATGGTACCAAAAATTGACAGGAAAATAGGTTTATAGGCGTCCCATAACTTATCAGCCGAAGTTGCGGTCACCACAACATACTTTCCTTCCCCGGCCAAAACATATAAGCGCATGTTTCTCACCAAGACGCCACTCAAGGAAAAGGTGTCCTCAATCAAACGGGCCGGTTTTGATCCGACGGTTGTGGCATCGTTGCTTTTTACGATATAGTCCGGAAATATGTTCTCCACGCTTTTAATACTTACATCAACTAACACGTCGATAGTTGCTGTTTTCGTTGTGGTCCCTGCCACGATATTCACAAGCGCTCCGCCTTGTTCCGTTTCGGAAAACATAACGACAGCACCCGCCAACCCGGACTCATTCATATACCACCCCTTAGGATAATCGATACTGAATCCATATTTGTTGTTCGTGTAAGGGACAAGATCCAGGTCAGGTGCAGAAGGAGTCACCGATACTTCGGGGATAGGTGAAACCAAAACAGAAGGTTGCTCGGTTGGTATGGGAGATTTCAACAAAAGTTTCCGTATCGATCCCCATCCGAAACTGCCGGCGATTCCGATCGCTATTCCAACCGCTATTCCAATGCTGATTTTCAAAAAATCATTATTGTTCTTAAATAAAGATTTTGCGGGTAATGACGACGTAACCCCGGGAGCAACCGGTTGAACAGTAATTTGAGAAGGTGATGGTTTATCGGTTTGAGGCGACGTAGCGGCCCCGGGATCTTGGACTTTAGCTTCCGCCACTGAAGTAGCGCCTGAAACAGAAATGGTTTGAAGCGGTGTGTTGCCTCCTTGGGGAAATGATGGCGCTTGCTGCACCGATGACTCTACGGAAAAAACAGGAGAAGAAACTGAAAGTTCAACTGCGGGAGGTGACGGCTCTTGAGTAGTTATCTGAATAGTCTCGGGTGGCATTACGCCCGTTAATGGTTTTACCTCTTCCGGTGGTGTCGCGATAGCAGGAGAGTCTTGAGAAACTCCGGCTGCGGCCCGGAGCGCCTCTTGGGCATCAGGTTCGGACCAATTATTGGCAAGAAGAATATTCTTTATGTTCTCTTTCGATTGCCCGAGAGAAAGTTGACCTTTAATATACGCTATCAATTCGGGAGTCACCATATAGAATAATATATTAATAATACCTTATTCTATTGTAGTAGTTTGCAAAAAGAATGCAATACAAAAATAAAATCAGGCACTGTGGTGCGTCCGGATGGGATCGAACCATCGACATCCACTTTATAAGAGTGGCGCTCTACCACTGAGCTACGGACGCGCTATGGCAGACGGACAAACCATGTCCTCGTTATCCGAATCTACGGAAATTACTATGTTCCACGGTGTGTCTTTTTCCCACGGCTAACCCTGTGAACCGCTATCAAAGCATCGAATTCTTCTTTTTCGATTGTTTCAGCGGCCATCAACTTTTCCGCAATCGCATCCAACGTCTTTCGTTTTGATAAAACGATATGATTTGCTCTCTTCTGGGCATCTCCTATAATTCTGCGTATTTCGCTATCGATCTCTTCGGCAACCTGCTCGGAATACTCACGGTCGGTCATCAAGTCTCTCCCTAAAAACATAAATTCTTCAACTCGCCCGAACGTAACCGGTCCGATCTTTTCCGACATACCGTACTGCGTTACCAATTTCCGCGTCAACTCGCTTGCGCGACGAAGATCATCGCTTGCCCCGGTCGTTAAATCCCCGAAAACAGTTTGCTCGACAACATACCCTCCCAACATCACGCTCAGTTCGTCAAAAAAATGCGAACGGGTATAGAGATGGCGGTCTTCCACGGGTAATTTAAGCGTATACCCTGCGGCGCGACCTCGGGAAATAATGGAAATCTTGTGCACCGGATCGGCATGCGGAGAAAATGCGGCCACCAAAGCATGTCCGGCTTCGTGATACGCAGTGATCTTTCGTTCGTCCTGGGTCAGAACATGGCTCTTCCTTTCGGGACCGAGAATCACTTTTTCCATGGCCACGTATAAATCATCTTGAACAATAAACTTCCGGTTTCTTCGTGCGGCAAGAATGGCGGCTTCATTAACCAAGTTCGCCAAGTCGGCTCCTGAAAATCCCGGGGTCCGCTGGGAAACACGCCCTGCATCAATAGACGTATCAACTTTTTTTGTCTTTAAATGCAAACGTAAAATTTCTTCACGCTCTTTGATATCCGGAAGATCAAGGACGACCCGTCTGTCGAATCTCCCCGGACGCAATAAGGCGGGATCCAAAACATCGGGACGATTGGTCGCCGCCATAACAATGACATTGGTGCTGCGATCAAACCCATCCATCTCAACCAGGATCTGATTCAAAGTTTGTTCCCGCTCATCGTGTCCGCCGCCGAGACCCGTACCGCGTTGCCTGCCAACCGCATCGATCTCATCGATAAAGATAATCGACGGAGATGCTTTTTTTGCGGTCATAAACAGATCACGCACCCGTGACGCTCCCACGCCGTATCCAAAAACTTCTGGGGGTTTTTCAAAAAATCCACGACCTCGACAAGCTCTTCTTTTGCCTCTTTCATGCCGGCAACGTCTTTGAAAGTTGTCTTTTCTTTCGGGTTAACGAACATACGGACATTCGCTTTCCCGAACGTAAACGCCTGCATCATGCCTTTCTGGCTTTGACGGGTCATAGCCCAAAATATGCCGATAATCAAAAAAACCGGTAAGAGATTGGCTAAAAATGAAAGCCAGACCAGACCGCTGGTTTTCTCGGACACCATTTCAATATTGATTTTATTGAGGCTGGTCGCATTCACTCCGTAGCTCGCCAAGGATTGAACCAATGATGCCTCGGATTCCTTCTGGGCGTGGAGGATGGTTGTGTCTCTTGTGGTAATCGTCAAATTATTCCCCTCCACCCGGATAGTGGAAACTTCGCCGCTATTAATCTTGTTAACCAGTTCGGAAAAAGAAATCGTCTGTTTCTCTTTGTCCGGATTACCGTAAAACAGAGAAAACACAACCGAGATGGTGAGTAAAATCAAAAAAACTTTTAATACGTTTTGGACAAGCTTCCACATAGGAATGTATTGTAGAAGATTTCTTCTCAAAAAACAACTTATCGTCTTCCGCTTCCTGAAAACAATCCTAGATACTCTCGATTCCTTCCACGCTTTCGCAAATCACCTTAACCTCGCCTTTCGAGGTGTCGAGACGCCCCTCGATGATAACCACGTTATCCTCTTTCCATATCCCAGGATTCTTCTCAAGAGTAGTCGGGAATACGACTACTTCGATTCGCTTGTTCGAATGATCCTCGACCCTGGAAAAAAGCATTGGCTTCCCTGTTTTCGTGACAATGCGCTGACACGTCGCAATCATACCTCCGATTTTAACCCTTTTACCCGTCATCACCGGCGAAAGCGACGCAATCGGGGTGGCTAATTTTGCCAAAATGGTTTGATATCCGTTAAGGGGATGATCTGAAAGGTACAAGCCAAGATACTCTTTTTCCCAAGCCAGTCTTTGTTTTCTATCCGCCGGAGGAACCGTGGGAAGCTTGATAATCTGCGCTGTATGCTGGGACCCGAAAAGCCCAATCTGGTTGCTTGAGGAGGACCGTGACAAAACATCCGCGCACCGCAAAATTTGATCCAAAGCAAAAAACAATTGGTTGCGCTCACCGAAAGCATCAAGACTGCCGGTTTTAATCAATGATTCCATTGTTTTACGGTTGATAACCGATCGCGGCACGCGCTGGACAAAATTGGTAAGTGACAAAAATGGACCATTCGCTTTTCGCTCTTCTTGTATGGCCTCAGCAACTCCCATCCCGACACCTTTAATCGATGCCAAACTGAAAACGATATCCTCCTTGTCGGGAACCACCCCGAACTCCACATACGACTTACTCACATCGGGAGGGACAATAACAATACCCATTCGATAGCATTCCGTGATTTCAAGAGCGATACGATCCAAATTGCCGAAATCAGAGGTCAACAGCGCCGCCATGTATGCGCTCGGATAGTGCGCCTTGAGGTAAGCGGTCTGATACACGATCTGTGCGTAACATGCGGCATGGGCGCGATTGAATCCATACCGTGCAAATGGTTCGATGAAGTCCCAAACTTTTTGGGCGAGTTCGCGTGAAACATTTTGCATCGCGACCGCTCCGTCAATAAACTTTCCCCGCTGCTCGTCAAGCAAACTTTTGATTTTCTTGCCTACCGCTTTGCGCAGATTGTCCGCTTCCGCATAAGAAAACCCCGCAAACGTCCGGGCAATCTCAAGGACCTGATCCTGTGTGACAATCACTCCGTATGTTTTCTCAAGAATCGGCTTCAATGATTGATGAAGATACACCACTCGCTTTAAGCCGTGCTTAGCCGCGATGAAATCCGGTATGGAATCGATAGGGCCCGGGCGATACAAGGCGATCATGGATAAAATATCTTCAA
>Ga0075973_120_pt1 | contig 10538 bp, 10 predicted proteins | sample RifGroA2_FD_67999 | JGI IMG/M metagenome (GOLD analysis project Ga0075973, IMG submission 67999) | Parcubacteria bacterium GW2011_GWA2_46_7
GACTTTGCCCACTTGAAGGTCTTGAGCCAGGCTTTCTTGAAGCCGGCGGAAGCACCTCCCTTGTTGTTCATAACAACCGACACGGTGAACGCGCGGGTTACCCCACTGCGCACAATGTAGTTGTCGGTAGAATCTGCTGTGTCAGGGGCAGAAGCAACGCTCTGTGACACGGCCACTCCTGCTGAAGAGGTCGCGACCATGTTGGTTGCTTTTGCGACGTACACGTCAGCTCCGACTGCGGTCACGTTCACGGTGAACGAGACGGTCGCGAGAGTTGAAGTGTTCGCGTCCATCACTGGGGATGGAATGCTTGCCAAAAGTACGGTTGGGTACTCTGGGTAAGCAAACTGCTTCTTTCCTGCAACTGTTCCGGAAACCGCTGGGGTGGCATAGGTTACTGTATCCTCTGCTACCACGTTGGTGGTGTTACCGGTTAGGGTTGCGGTCAAGTACTTGCCCTGATTCGCGGTTACCACGGCTTTAAAGTCAAACTTGACGGTAAAGGTGGTGCGCGCGTCCTTTGTCAAAGCCACGTACGGGCTTGATAGGGAAAGGGTCACGTCTTCCGTGTTCCCTACTCCGGAACCAAGCGCGGTGCTGGTTAACAAAGTGCCGCCTTGATACAACTTGACTGCGGTAATGAGATCGTCAACGTTGGTCGCGTCGGTAGCCAAAGACACGATGAGTGTCTTTAAGGTCGCATTGCTGTCCTTTGACTTAAGATCAAGGACTAATGCGTCTACTGACGAGGTGACTGTGGTTGAGCTGATCTGCACTATGCGCTCTGCTGGAGTATTGCTGTTAGACAATGCCTCAATAGAAGCGTTAGTTGCAACCATTGCGTCAAAGGTGCGTGCGGAAAGGTTTCCTGCCGGGCCGTATTGGTTAATCCCGAGCCCGTCAACTGCACGGACCGCATTCGCCTTGATGGTCACGGTTTCTCCGGATGATGGCCAGGTGCCATTTACTGGAGATCCGAAGGCGCTTACCTTAACGGTCAGGGTCTTGGTGGTGTCCTTGTTGACGACGATATTTAACGCGTCAAAGACCAAAGTTGACGTAGATTCTCTGAAGAGCCATGTTGGACGACACTGCCTTTGAATCAAAGGCGCTGATAGCAACGTCGGCAGTTCCTGCCTTTACCTGTGTTCCATCACTTGGGACACCGTACATGGTGACCGTGACAGAGCCTTCAACTCCAGTTCCTGGAGTTGGAGTCGGGGTTGCGGTTGGAGTTGGGGTTGGAGTTGGGGAAACCACGCCGTACAAAGCATTAAACTTTGCGCGGGTCATGGGGCCAACATACCCGGATCCGCTGGTGAGCCCGACTGGGGCCAACACCTCGGATGCGAACTTCTCCTGGAACTTGATGACGGCTGCCTTAGTCAAGGGACCAAAGTATCCGGTCACCAGCCCTGCTGGATATACGATTGCATCCTGCGCCAATCCCTGTTGTAACAAGGTCACCTCAGCATCGGTCATTCCCTGCTTGAGGTTCTTGGTGAGGACACCCACGTATGCTGCATCTGCTGATCCTGCAACGACAATCATTGCAAGTAATGCAACAAAAAGAAATTTCTTCATTTTATTCTTAATTAATTTCGACTTGATTATTTGAACCGGAGTGTTCCTTGGCGCATCCCTTTCCCTTATTAAGGGGATGTGGACCGACCGCGCCGCGTCCCGCATTGCGGGAATATTCGACCACCCGTTGATTCAAATAATTGCTTAAGCAATTATCTTTAGAGCAAGATCGACCTCCCTGCCCTCTCGAATTCTCCTGCGAAAGAAAAACTCGAGAGGACAAGCATCTTTTATTGGCTCATGAATATGAAAATTTCGCTCTATAAATAAAGACGTGAAACTCGTCTTTTTATTACATAAAAATAATCCTCTTCTGTATTATACCCATTTTATATGATAAAAATCAATGGTTCCGCTTATCCGATATCGGCTATAGGCTTGCCGGACCGGTCAATAGGGAAAATCAACCGTTAACACGGGTTGTCCTGGTCATTTTAATACCTTTGCCATCGTGATCACCATGTCGAAAAGAACGCCCCCGGGAACCGGTACAAGCGAAGAAAGAGGTAAAGAAACTTTGGAAAATTTGATGGTATATTTCTCAACCGCGGCGCTGAAATCGAATGCCCCCTGTTCCGAAGGAGCCGTACCTTGAAGCCGTATCTCCTGATTCCCCTGTCCCAAAGACAGCCGTTCCACCGAAACTCCGTATGTTGCCGCGGCATTAACTATCGGGTCCAGAAATTCGGACCAACGAACCGTCTTTTTTTCGACTTGATCCAGTTTAAGAAGTTGTTCATTGAATACGCGGGCATCCGCCTGTAAACTTTTCACTTCGGCAACCTCGGGAAGAGCATTGATAGACCCAAGAGTATTTTGATGATTTTTCTGCTGCTGAAGCGCGACGCTCCACACGACCCCGAATACCATAATCATTCCCATCAAGGTGAACGAAACAATCTTGCTCCATAAAGAAATAAAACTGCCCAACCGTTTCTCTTGATAGACGACTTCGGTCCCTTCGGGAAGCAAACTAATCAAATCGTCGGTTTCCCGGGGAATCAAGCTCCCCCTCAGCCCCGCCCCAATAGTCCCGGCCCACAAATCCGCGGACAAAGCGCCCAGCGGCGGAGGCGTCATTTCAACCAGCTTTAACGAAAATTCGGATTGGATAAACGCCGTCAAATCGGGCTTCAATACGGGAGAAAAAAGCACAAAATGCGAAATTCCTTCGCTGTAATGCAGATTCGTAAACTCCACCATACGAAGCACTTCGCGCTTGAGAATGGCTTCCAGATCCTCTTTGGTAATGGTGCCGTCGGTTGCTTCGGAAATTTCCGACCAGTATAAGAAAAAATCGAAGTACAGTTTCCCTTGCCTGCCGATGATAAAACTCATCCCGTCCTGACCGACATCAACAAAAAGAATAGTGATATTCTTCTCGATGGTTTTTGAAAAATACGAAAACAAACGCAAAATGCTCAAAGAGCGCGACTCCAGGGCGATAATCTCAAAACCGGCCCGCTGGAATGCTTCGAGGTAAGGATCGACGCGGTTGTGCCCCACTATGCCGACCAAAAATTCCCTTTGCAGAGTTTTCAGATTGACTCCCAGGTTCTGCCAATCCAAATAGGCATCATTGAGCTGGAGAGGAGAAGTTTGGGATGCGTTCAAACGGACCGCTTCATCATAGGAAGCATCGGCAATCTCGGGAAGTTCAATTACCTGAAAAAAGAAAAGTGACGAAGGTGCCGTAACCACACAAGGGATGTTGCTCTTATCGGTAACAGTTATTTTTGATTTTAATGTTTCGAGCGCGACAATAAAATCGCTTTGCTTCTTCAGCTCCCCTTTTTCGACAATCCCAGGGACAAGAGGAACCTCGATTGCACTCATGACCGAAAGATCGTAATGGGATAATAAAAGAAAGCGGATGACCTTGTCACCGACTTCAAATCCGGCAAACTCCTGCTGCGGTATCAATTTACCGATAAATTTTCCAATCAACGAACGGGGCATATAGAATCAGTATACCTCCTCACTTGCCGAAATACAAAACAATTCCCGGGCGCGATAAAGTTAAATTTAATAGAAAAGAAATATTTTCATTTACGCCTGCCGCCACAAGTGCGGGGGTATAGAAAATATAAATCAAAATAGCAAAAATACAGAGATAAGCCGCGCTCGGTCAATGTTATTAAACCGCTTTTTCTTGCCACGAAACAATGGTGAGTTTTCCGGTAATACTGTCGATCATAACCTTTACCTCGTGCACCTTTCGGGTATTCTTGACGATTGCCGTAGAGGTGATCAAAGAAAAACCGTATTGCGGGTTATCTTTGTCGACCACAATCGTAGCAGACCCCTGGCCGACCCCAATCGAATACCCCGTCAGATTCTCATAATCCTTATTGATGGAAATGCGATACAAACCGTCATAAATACCCGACTGGGCAACCAAATACGCTTCCTGGGCATTCAAGTACGAATAAGCGGTCGAGTTTTCAAAATAACTCAAAAGCCCCATGCCCAAACTTAAAGTCGTCACCACGACACAGATTCCCAGAATAATGATAATAGCGGAAGCTCCAGTCATGGTCCTGCACTGAAGTTTTTTGTTTTTGATTTTTGGGCTTCCTTTCATGTGGGTTCTTGATACAGTATAACAAATTTCGAATGAAAGGATTACTTCTGATTATCCGATTCCTGAAGATTGCTTTCGTCCTTATGTGGGATGCACGTCTCGCTTGGCAATTTCCTCTGCTTCGGCAAAATGGAGCGAAAACACCCTGGAAACGCCGTCATCCATGGTAATACCGTACAAAACCTGCGCCGCTTCCATAATGGATCGATTGTGGGTAATAAGAATAAACTGCACCTGGCCGGCCAGATCCTTGAGAAGTGCTCCTACTTTTGACGAGTTCCGTTCGTCAAGGGTGGCGTCAATTTCGTCAAAAACCAGAAACGGAGGTCGAGCATAGGCGATGATGGCAAAAAGGAGCGCGATAGCAGTGAGCGCTTTTTCTCCTCCGGAAAGCATTTCCAAAGACCGTATTTTCTTGCGCGGCAAATGAACGGAAAATTCAATACCCAACTCCGATGCCGTGGAACCTGAATCTTGGTCCCGATGTCGGTGCTCTTGCGCCGTCGTGTTTTCCGTGGGGACTTCGGGGTGCTCGCTTCCTTCTTCAAACGGCAGAGGCTGCGTTTCAGCACGCGCGATGCGCAATGACGCCTTACCTCCATCGAAAATCAGCCCGAAATACCGGTCAAATTCCTTGTCTATCTTCAAAAGGGCGGCGTTGAACCCAAGCTGTATTTTCTGTTCCAATGACTCATTTAATGTTTCCCAGTCAGCCAAGGCTGTTGACAGATCTTTTTCCTGTGTTTCCAAAAATGTATGCCGGGTATTGATTTCTTCGTATTCAGTGACAATGCTCGCGTCGATCTCGCCAATAACCCCTAGATCGCGGCGGAATCTGATAATCTTCATTTCAAGCTCACGGATTTCCTCCTCGGATAGAGGGGCAAATCCGGCCGACTCTCTTTGATCGCCGTCGATTTCCCGAAGCGCGATTCTCTGATCTTCCAATACCTTATAGGCACTGCGCAATTCTTCGGACTGCCGGAACATATCGCTCTGAATACGCTGCGCCTGCTGCTCGCACTCGTACAATACTTTTGTGACACGCTCAAGTTCTTTTGTATCATGATCGCGGTCAACCATCAGATTCTTTTCATCGGGTTGATCCTTCCCCGCTTCTTGTCCACCGTCAAAAACCACTTTTAATATACCGATAACTTCCTGAATGGCGTTTTTCACCCCAGATAATTCGTTCTTTGTTTGCGCGCCGGTAAGAAGATCAATCGTCTTCCTGATGGATGCGCGGATAGGGGCAAACGGCACAAGCTCCTGTTTTTCCCGGGAACGACGTAAAGCCTCGAGCTGACCTTCAATATTTCCCAATCTTCGCACTATTTCCGTTTTTTGATCCCGTAAGGTATGGGATAATGCCGACAGCTCTTCTTTTTTCGCTGTTACTGCAGGGTCCCGAGTATCCAAAGTACTGATCTGCGCCGTCAGTTCGCCGATACTTTTTTCAAAAGAATCCCGTTTTGCGCACAACTCTGCCATACCCCCGGAAGTTATCGCACCAGAACCGGCAATATGCTCAAGCTCGTAAAATTTCCAAACAAAATACCTTTCTTCACACAATTTCAGCTCCGCTTCCTTCTCTGCGCGTGATTGCCAACGGGAAACCTGGCGACTTAATGAATGAAGGTTGGGTTCCATTTCGGCAATAAGCGTCTGGACTCTCGATAAATTTTCACGCGTTTCCCTGATCTTCCGTTCTGCCTCTTCTTTCTTAATCCGATATTCCTTGAGCCCCACCATTTCTTCGATCATCTCGCGCCGCTCCACCGGAGTTGCCCGCAAAAATATATCTGCCGCGCCCTGGTTGATAATGCTCATACCCTTCACTCCCAACTTCGCACCTGCCAGAAGCTGGGTAACGTCTTTCAGCCGTATCTGTTTTTTGTTGATAAAATACTCCGAGTTTCCGTCACGATAAATTTTTCTGGCAATAAAAACTTCACTATACTCGGTCGGAAAAATATTCCGGCTGTTATCGAAGTGGATACCGATATGCGCAAATGCACTCGACGACCGGGTAGGTGTCCCCGAGAAAATAACATCGGCGCTGTTATTGATCCTGATATTCTTGGAACTCTGCTCCCCCAACACCCAACGGATCGCATCAACAACGTTAGATTTCCCAGAGCCATTCGGTCCGACTACCGCAGTAATGCCAACAGGAAAATCAAGCACTGTTCTGTCGGCGAATGATTTAAAACCAGAAATTTCAATAGATTTCAACATAATGGCCCACGGTAAAATCAAATATCAAAAAAGTAAAATGACGAACGGAGAAGTAAAAAATCTGGCATTTTACTTTATGTTTTTGCTTTCTACTTTTTTATCTCTGCTTTAATGATTGTTCCACCCCCGTTTCTCGATGGCATTCTGCGCGGCATTCACTTCCGCATCCTGTTTTGACCTCCCCACGCCTTGGGCGATTTCTTCTCCGCCTAAATATACGCCGATCAAAAACTGTTTTTCATGATCCGGCCCCCATTCATCTAAAGATTTATACACCGGTGTCTCGCCTACCCGTGCCTGTGCCTCTTCCTGGAATCTGCTCTTAGGATCTTTATACAATCCTTTTTCTATAATTCCCTCTATCCGGTGCGTCAAAATGCGATTTAAAAAATCCTTGGCTGCACCGTACCCCCCGTCAAGATACAAGGCCCCCACCAGGGCCTCGAACGCATTACCTAAAATCTCCAGCCTTCCCTTGCTGTTAGAGTCTCTGGCTTCCCCGCGCGAAAGGAGCAAAAAATCATTGACCCCGATATCCTGGGAAACCTCGGCCAAACTCTGCGCGTTCACCAGGGCCGCCCGGTAACTCGTAAGTATCCCTTCTTCAAGACCAAAACGAGAAAACAAATACTCGGTTACCACTAATTCCAACACTGCATCGCCCAAAAACTCAAGGCGTTCATTGTGAGGAAACTGCCACGACCGGTTCTCGTTCAGATACGAACGATGGGTGATCGCCTCGAATAACAATTTTTTATTCGCAAAGGTATAGCCTAGATTAACTTCTAATAGAGAAAGATCCATTTTTTTATGTCAAACAGCAAAGGTGAAAAAGCAAAATGATAAATAAAAATTCAAAAACATTTTTAACTTTTAATGTATCACTTTGATATTTGCTCTTTGATTTCTAATTTATTTTTCGGCATCTGGTCGTAAATCGTTCCCAGTACTCCATTAATGAATTTCCCGGCAGACTCTCCGGAAAATTCCTTGGCCAGCTCGATTGCCTCGTCAAGGGCAACTTTAGGAGGAACCTCGTCCTTCTTGCCCCAGATAAGCTCAAAGATTCCGACCCGAATGATATTACGATCAAGGGTATTGATCTTTTCAAGGGGCCACTCGGGAGCGGCCTTGATAATTATTTCGTCTATCTCAACACGATGCTCCACTACGCCCCGAACAAGATAGCGGGCCAGATCCGCCTCATATGAACCATTCTGGACTTCCGCAAAATTCCGCTCAAGTATCTGTAAAGTATCACCCCATTCCTTATTATGGAAATCGGTTTCGTACAGGGCCTGAACTGCGAGCGACCGGGAAAAATGTCGTGAACCCATAAAGTATTAATGCAAAAAGTAGAAATCAAAAATTAATAAGACTAGAGGCAAAGCGCATAAAGCATTAACGCATCAGGGTATATCATTTTGCTTCTTGATGTTTGATGTTTGATTTATCCCCCTCCGTTTCTTTCAAAACTTTTTCGCGTTGCTTCCGTTCTTTTTTATCCAGCTTCGCGAGCACATTGATTACCTGTTTGCCCCGATACGTACCGCAATTCGCACACATCCGGTGGGGTAAAATCTGTTGTTTACACTTCGGGCACGGTACGGTTTTGATGGTGTTTAAAGCAAAGTGAGCTCGGCCTTTGTTGCGCCGGGCTTTCGTGTGATGACGAGTCGGTGTTCCACCCATAATCGTTTAAAACAATGACAATAATAAATTATAAACCTACTTAAAATTAACACATGCGGACGCAAAAATCAACCAACGGAGAATCGGTGCCGGCGTGCTACAATGCCCCCATATTCCCCATGACACGAAAAAACAAAAAACCGATAAAAATTGTCTGCGTGGTTGGTCCGACCAGTTCCGGAAAAACCGATTTCGGCATACGTCTTGCGCGCGCATTCAACGGCGAGATTGTTTCGGCTGATTCACGACAAGTATACCGCGGGTTTGATTTGTGCTCGGGCAAGGTAACGAAAAAAGAAATGAAAGCAATCCCACATTACCTTCTTAATATTGCTTCTCCCCGGAAAACCTTTTCCGTATCCCAATACGTTGCCCTTGCCAACAAAGCAGTCCGTACCATCGCGCAAAAAAACAAAATCCCCTTTATAGTCGGCGGTACCGGGTTTTACATTGACGCACTGACTGAAGGGTTGATTATTCCGGAAGTAAAGCCGAACCGCGCATTACGTGACAAGCTCGAACAAAAAACAACAAAAGAATTGTTCCGGCTCCTTAAACAAAAAGATCCGCAACGCGCGAAAACCATCGACTCCTATAATCCCCGGCGTCTTGTTCGCGCCCTTGAAATCGTGGATGCCCTGGGCAAAGTGCCGAAACAAAAAAAACTATCACCGTACGAAACACTCTACATTGGATTACGCCCAAAAGAAAACATACTCAAAAAAAGGATTCATAACAGATTAATCGTCCGCCTGAAGCGCGGCATGATACGTGAAATAAAAAACCTTCACGAAAAAGAACGCCTTTCCTGGAAACGTCTGAAAAGTTTCGGACTCGAGCTTAAATACGCCTCCCTATACCTTCAAGGGAAACTGACTCATCAAGAAATGAAAGAGCAATTGGAATACGCTATTTTTCAATATGCAAAACGCCAAATGACCTGGTTCAAACGCAACCAGGATATTCATTGGGTCATGACATATACGCAAGCAAAAAAACTAGTAAAGGAGTTTATACAAATCCAATAAAAAAAGTATAATGATCCTGGCGGGCGTAAAAACAACATATGTTCTACTGCCTCCTAGCGGTCCAGTTTTCGTACCCTCCCACGGCACAGCCATACTAGTTGCTGGCCCAGCCACTAGAGCACTTTTTTCTTTATTATTCCCTCGCTTTGCGGGGATTCTTTATATTTGACTAATGTGCCTTTTCGTCTCCTTGTTCTGGGGCGCCCGCTGGATGTGGCTTCGCGACAAAGAGATTAAAAAACAACGATAGCACAAATAGACAAACCCCGCGCATAGCGAGGCGAATCTATTTATAAAACAATATATTCTGCACAAGCAGTTTTCTTGCGTTTGTTTTGTAGTTTCCGCAGACTTTTTAGCTCGGTGTCCCGTAAAGCGGGGCTAAAAAGACGAGGATACAGATAGGACTCGGTCGCTGGAACCGAGGCACTATCGATACAAAACAAACGCAAGAAAACTGCGCCCCTACTCCTCCACCTCAATCCCCATGTTTTTTGCGGTACCCGCAATAATCCTCTTTGCTGATTCAAGATTATCGGTATTAAGGTCTCCCAATTTCGCCTTGGCCACTTCTTCAAGCTGGACCTTGGTCAATTTACCCACCTTGTTCTTGTTGGGAACACCTGACCCTTTAAGGATCCCGGCCGCCTTGCGCAATAAGTCAGATGCCGGCGGAGTTTTCAGTACAAACTCAAAACTCCTGTCCGTGTACACCGAGATTTCAACCGGGATAATCATGCCCAGCCTGTCTTTGGTCGCCTCGTTAAACTGGGTTATGAATTGACCGATATTGACGCCATGCTGTCCCAGGGCAGGTCCCACGGGCGGCGTCGGCGTGGCTTTCCCGGCGGGAATCTGTAATTTTATTTTTGTTTTCAGTTCTTTTGCCATATGATTTATAATTTTTTGATTTGTAAGAAGTCTAACTCTACCGGGGTTTCTCTGCCGAAAATAGCAACGAGTACCTTTACCTTTCCACGCTCCTCGTCAATCGCGCTCAGCTTGCCTTCCGAGTCGCGGAACGGACCGTCCGTTATTCTGACCAGATCGCCCACCACCACATCCAGTTGGAATCTCGGAACATCCGCGGTCACCTTTTCCATGATAACCCCCATTTGAGCGGGGTCAACCGGAATCGGCGTGATGCCGGCACCGATAAAACCGGTCACCTGGGGAGTGTTGCGCACCACGTACCAGGATTCGTCGGTGATAACCATTTCCACGAATACATAACCCGGAAATAACTTTTCTTCCACGGTAATACGCTTCCCGCCGCGCACCTTCACCTTTTTTTCTTTGGGAACCAGGACTTGAAATACCCGATCGTGCATGGCGAATGAATCTATCCGCTTCTGTAGGTTTTTTGAAACCGCATCCTCGTATCCCGAGTACGTATGAATGACGTACCACCG
>Ga0075973_118_pt1 | contig 10220 bp, 8 predicted proteins | sample RifGroA2_FD_67999 | JGI IMG/M metagenome (GOLD analysis project Ga0075973, IMG submission 67999) | Parcubacteria bacterium GW2011_GWA2_46_7
TGATTCCCAAAATAGTAAAGGTTTGGTGGCTGTCCAAAATCCGGATAGCGAAATTACTGCCGATGATGTTGATCGCGTGGTTACCGCCGCCAAAGCCGTCCCCCTCGAAACCGCCCGTGAAATTCTTCACGTCGTCCCTCGTTACTACCTGGTTGATAATCAAGAGGGGATTCGTGACCCGGTCGGGATGTCAGGGGTGCGCTTGGAAGCTGAGGCTCATTTGATTACCGGCTCCATCGTTAACACCAAAAATTTAACCAAAGTCATGAGCGAAATCGGAGTCGATACAAATATGGTGACCTTTGCAGGTTTAGCTTCGGCAACCGCCACCTTAACCGACACCGAGAAAGAACTGGGCGTAGTCCTCGTCGATATTGGCGGTGGTACTACCAGTCTCTGTGTCTACGTCGACGGCGCCCTCTCTCACTCAGCCGTAATTCCGGTTGGCGCCAAAAATATCACTAATGATTTAGCAATCGGTCTCAGGCTTTCTCTCGATACTGCCGAGATTATTAAACGTAACCTAACTCCCGAGGGTGGGAGTAACAAAGTCCTTGATCCCAAAAATCCCCAAAGCAAAAAACAAGCTGATGAGATTGATCTCCACAAACTGGGGTTAAAAGATGCTCCCCGCAAAATCTCCCGCAAAGCGGTAATCGAAGGGATTATTCGTCCTCGCCTCAATGAACTTTTCGAGTTGATCAAAGCCGAGCTCATCAAAGCCGGGGTAGGGGGCAAAACTCCCGCTGGCCTAGTTTTAACCGGTGGGGGATCCCTAACCTACCAAATTGACGATGCCGGGAGAAAAATTCTCGGCCTCCAGTCCCGGATTGCTTATCCTGTCGGTTTAACCGGTCTGGTTGACGAGATCAAATCGCCCGAATTTTCGACTGTGACCGGGCTTCTTCTCCTCGCTAAGCGGGACAATCATCCCAAATCCACTCCCACTTTCCATCTACCCAAACTTTCTTTCAACTTGCCTGGCAAAAACTCGGGGAAAAAAATCCTTGATTTCATCAAATCATTTCTGCCGTGATATACTAAAAGTAGTTTTCCCTGCCCAAGGTTATTTTAAGGTGCTACAATTGGTGACTCTATGGGCCTAGTCAAACCGGATATCAACAGTATTGCCAAGATCAAAGTGATCGGGATCGGTGGTGGCGGGAACAATGCGGTCAGTAGCATGATCACGACCGGCAAAATCAAAGGTGTCGAGTTTGTGGCCGTCAACACTGATAGTCAGGCCTTGCTCAATAATCCTGCCGGAGTCAAACTTCAAATCGGAGAAAACTTAACCAAAGGCTTGGGTAGTGGGGCTGATCCGGAGATTGGTCATCAAGCCGCCGAGGAGTCTCGGGAAAAAATTAAAGAACTTCTAGTTGATACCGATATGGTCTTTATTACCGCTGGAATGGGGGGTGGTACCGGAAGTGGTGGTGCTCCACTTGTCGCCGAACTCGCCAAAGAAGCTGGGGCCCTAACCGTGGCGGTTGTCACCAAACCCTTTGCCTTCGAAGGTATTCGTCGGATGAGTGTGGCCGATGATGCTCTCGAAGAACTCAAAGAAAAAGTTGATACCCTCATTGTGATCCCCAACCAAAAACTACTGGATGTCGTCGACAAAAAAATGACTCTCCAAGAAGCTTTCCGGGTCGCCGATAGCGTCTTAGGGCAGGGGGTCCAGGGAATTTCTGATTTAATTACTGTCCCGGGGTTAATTAACGTTGATTTCGCGGATGTCAGAGCCATCATGACCGATGCCGGGACTGCCTTAATGGGTGTTGGGATGGGGACCGGCGAAAATCGCGCCCAAATGGCCGCCAGAACCGCCATTAGCAGCCCGCTTTTGGAAGTCAAAATTGATGGCGCTCGTGGGATTCTCTTCAATATTACCGGTGGCCCTGACCTTACTATGTCCGAAGTAAGTGAAGCCGCTGAGATGATCAGTCAGCACGCTGATCCCGATGCCAACATTATCTTTGGCGCGACCATCGACGACCTCCTCCCTGTCTGATTCAGATGACGACGATACTCCCCCCTCGACCCCTCCCACCCCAACTAGTTCCGACGACCAAGACCCCTTCGATATCCCGGCCTTCCTAAGACAAAACTAATTTTCTAAAGAATTTTCTTTACTTGGTATTCTAGCTCTCGATCAGGCATAATCACTCGAGCCATTTCACCCTCTCGTTTTCCCTGCAAGGCTCGCCCAATGGGTGACTCAAGTGAAAGAATATTTTTTTGCGGATCAGATTCTTCCGTTCCCACCAAGGTATAGGTATATTCTTGACCCTTTAACTCTACAGTTACCACACTGCCAAAGCCGATGACTCCATCCCTCGTAGGTTCAATTACTTTCCCATACTTAAGATTATGTTCAACACGGCGTAGTTCCCGATCGGTATTACCTAGCTCAAACCGAGCGGCCGTATAGGCTCCATTCTCGGACAAATCCCCCATCTCTCTAGCTCGCTGCAGCGCAATCAACACCTCTTCTCGCTTTGCCAAGAGTTCCTCTCGTTTCACTTTCAGTTGTGCATACCCCGCCTGGGTAAATAAAATTGGCGCGGGCTGTTTTATCTGTAATCCTTGCCTCATATTTGCTATACTACCACCATTACACCCAGATTTGTTATGACTAAACATTCCTTTAAGCGTGTCGACGCTGACCCCAATTTCGTGGCCGAAGAAGAGACTTTGCTCAAGCGCTACTACGAAGAGGGAATTGTTGACCAGTATCTCCACAAGAACGATTCCTCTAAAAAGCACTTCACTTTTTTTGATGGTCCAATCACCGCCAATAATCCCATGGGTGTTCATCATGGCTGGGGTCGGACCTACAAAGATCTCTGGCAAAAATACAAAAATCTGCAAGGCTACAAGCAGCGTTTTCAAAACGGGTTTGACTGCCAGGGTTTGTGGGTCGAAGTCGAAGTCGAAAAAGAACTGGGCTTTACCAACAAAAAGCAGATCGAAGAATACGGTATCGAAAAATTTGTCGAACTGTGTAAAGCCCGAGTCAACAAATACTCAAAGATTCAAACCGATCAAAGTAAACGGCTCGGCTATTTCATGGACTGGGACCATAGCTACTACACCATGAGCGATGCCAATAACTACATGATCTGGCATTTCCTCAAGGTCTGCCACGAGCAGGGTTGGATCTACAAAGGCCACCATTCCGTTCCCTGGTGTCCTCGTTGTCAAACGGCTATCAGTCAGCACGAAATGCTCACCGAAGATTACAAGGAGCTCGTCCACGACTCAGTTTATCTCGAATTACCTATTCAAGGTCGTCAGCATGAATTTCTTTTGATTTGGACCACCACTCCCTGGACCATTCCTGCCAACATCGCCGTTGCCGTCGATCCCAAACTCAAATACGCTCTTGTCCAAGGTACCAGCGGTGATAAATTTTGGGTTGCCGAAGATGCGGTCGAGCGGATTTTTGGCTCCGAGAAAAAGGGAATTCTCCAAACTGTTCTCGGGAAAGAATTAGTGGGCTTACACTACACCGCTCCCTTTGATCATTTGCCTGCGGTCAAAAGTGTGCAGGTGGATAATCCTGACACTTTTCACTCCGTTGTCGCCACCGATCCTCTGATTCTCCCAATTGTTACTACCGAAGGAACCGGTCTCGTTCACACCGCCGTTTCAGCTGGGAGTGAAGACTTTAAACTGGGCAAGCTCCGCGGCCTACCCCTCATTCCCGTAATCGACGACGAAGCCAACTATCTATCCGATGGTTTTGGTGAATTCTCCGGCAAAAATGCCAAAAAGCATCCCGAATTGATCATTGATTTTCTTAAAAAGCAGAATGCCTCTGGCCATCCCTGTCTATTTAAAGTCGAGCGCTACAAACACCGCTATCCCGCCTGCTGGCGTTGCAAAACCGAACTTGTCTGGAAAGTCGCTGACGAATGGTATATCAGTATGGATCAGCCAGGTAAAGATGGACGCACTCTTCGCTCCCGTATGCAGTCGGTCGCCCAAAAAATCACCTGGTTGCCTGATTTTGGCCTCGAACGCGAACTAGATTGGCTAGCCAATATGCACGATTGGTTGATTAGCAAACCCAACCGGTATTGGGGGTTGGCTCTCCCTATCTATGAATGTGAGTGTGGTCATGTTCAAGTTTTGGGTAGTCCCGCCGAACTTCAAGAGAAAGCGGTATCCGGTTGGGATCAATTTGCCGGTCATAGCCCGCATAAACCACATATCGATCAGGTAAAAATATCGTGTGAAAAATGTGGTAAAGCTGTTTCCCGAATTAACGATGTAGGTAACGTCTGGCTCGATGCCGGGGTGATTCCTTTCTCGACTCTTTTGGATCCCCAAACCGGACCGTTCTCGTGGATGAGCCATCATTTAAGACAGTTTTGGGTTATGCCTCCGTTTTGGCCGAGGACGGCCGCCCCATGCACAAATCCTGGGGCAACGCCATCGAATTTAACGAGGCCGCCGGCAAAATTGGCGTCGATATCATGCGCTGGGTCTACCTTCGCCAGCCTCCTACGCAAAATCTCCTGTTTGGCTACAAAAAAACTGACGAAGTCCGCCGTCAATTCCATCTTATTCTCTGGAATTCTTATCGCTTTTTTGTCAATGCCAGTTTAGATGCCGGTTGGTCTCCCACTAAGCTTTCCGCTCCCACCCATGTGCTCGACCGCTGGCTCCTTTCCCGTCTCTCCGGCACCATCCGGACAGTTACTCAAGCGCTCGATACCTACTCTACTGCTCCCGCCGCTCTCACTCTCGAAAATTTTGTTAACGAGCTCTCAACTTGGTATCTTCGCCGCTCGCGGCAGCGCCTGGGGTTAACTGCCGATCCCAAAGAGAGAGCTCAAGCCTTATCTACTTTTTACCTGGTTCTCCGTGATCTCTCTTTGATTCTCTCTCCCCTCATGCCTTATTTGCCCGATCGTATCTACACCAACTTAACAGGGGAGTCATCCGTGCATTTGGGTTCATATCCAGAGGCCCAGGATCAGGATCTCACACTTGAAGAAGCCATGCTGATGGTCCAAAATCTGGTTGAAAAAGGTCATGCCGCCCGTAAAGCTGCTGGGATTCGCCTTCGTCAGCCATTAGCTTCCCTGACCACTTCCGCTGACCTCTCCCCCGATTTACATGCGCTACTTATGGATGAACTTAACGTCAAGCAAGTCATTTTTGATAAGCAGTCTAACTCGCCACTTACCCTTGATACTACCTTAACCCCCGCGCTCGTTAGTGAGGGTCAGGCCAGGGATCTAATCCGCGCCCTGCAAGCCGAGCGTAAAAAACTTGGGTTAGCTCCGACTGATCAAATTATTGCCACCATTCCCGTTTCCTTGCCAGATTGGACTGCCGAAATTCAAAAAAAGACTGGAGCCACAAGCCTCACTGCCGGCACCACCCTCAGTGTCCAAAAGGCCTGATTGTAACTCATGAAATTCATTACCGACCCCTGGATCGTCCTGACTTATCTCTTGGCCAGCACCCTCTCTCTGTTTATGTTGGCCTCCGTTTCACCAGATCGGCTTGTTCAGCAAGCTGTTATGCTAGCTGTTGGCCTGGGGATTATCCTCTATTTATCCCATCAGGATAGCTCCATCTTTTTTGCCTTTGCTCCCCTCGGCTATGTTCTCTCCATCCTTCTCCTGTTGTTCCACCGACGACAAACCCTCTGACTCCTTCTCTAACAAGCTGGTGAGCATGACGACTCAACAAAAGATAATCCATATTCCCTTTGCCATTAAGCGGAGTTGTTAGTGCAACATACAAACCTGACGGGTTTAAAGAATAGTCTGGCATTTGTAGTGGGAGTTTAATTCAGCTTAAATTATTTGTTATCTAATTATGCTGTTTTTCACCACCATTAATCTGTAACTATTTTCAAATAGTGTCCACCACAAAATTTATATACATATTAGCATTTTAAAATAACAAAAATAAAGGCGAAAAGGGGGATGTTAACTTGAAAAAAAGGCAGCTCTTGGGTATATTGGGATTATGTGCAATTTTAATTCTGTCTGCATGTGTCCAGAATGAAAAGAAAAAAACCGCAAATGGCTTCGATTATATCGGCATTGAAAAGATTGCAGGAGAAAAAGCTCCCGGCGGAATAATTACCTTAATTGCAGCAGAAGGGAAAGCTCCTCTTGAAATTACCTATCTTAAGCCTTTGGATGACAGGCACTTATATGAAATTTGGCTGTTTGACAAAGAAACAAACTTAATGACATCCCTCGGAACATTTACAGTCAATTCAACTGGACAAGCAACAATAAATGCAAGGGCATCACAGGACGAGATTAAATCAACTGATGCTGTTATTATAACACAAGAGGAATTCCCTGTTGAAAGCAAAGAGCCAACCAGTGATGTTGTTCTCAGAGGAGAAATAGGATTTCAGGCAGATGAAATTGAAGTAAAGCTTGAGAAGCCAATAATGCCTGCTGATACATCTGATTCAACAACAGAAGAATTAATCTCCCAGACAACATCAACAACATCAGCAACATCCACAGCGCAATCAGGTGAAATAACAATAGACTCGCCTTCTGATTCTGAAATGCCAAAAGTGCCAAAGCCAGCAACTGTGATTATAGCAAAGGAAACAGAAAAGGTTGCACTTTCAACAGATGCATCTGATCCTGATAATGATAATCTTGTTTATGCATACACATCACCGTTTAATGCACAGGGAGAATGGCAGACAGCATATGGAGATTCAGGAGAATATACTGTAACTGTAACAGTTTCCGACGGTGAATTAAGCACATCAGAGCAGGTTCTTGTGATAATAAACAAAAAAGAAGAAGCTCCGATAATTACAAGCTTCATGCCTGAATCATTATCTCTTGACGGAAAAGAGGATTCTATTCTGGAATTTAGTGCAGAGGCATCTGACCTTAACAAGGATGTGCTTGCATATACATGGAAGATTGACGGCAATGATAAGGGCAGCGGAAATGTTTTCCAATACTCTTTAGGATATGATGATGCTGGACAGCATGAAGTAATGCTGGTTGTTTCCGACGGTGAGCAATCATCAAGCCAGACATGGAAGATAAATGTTGAGAACATGAACAGAAAGCCAGTGCTTGATTTAATCAATGATATTGTTGTAAAAGAAACTGATATAGTAAAGATTTTGCCAGTTGCATCTGACTCAGATAATGACCAATTAACTTTCAAGATAACTGACCCGATTGGAGAAAACGGCGAGTGGCAGACAACATATGAGAGTGCAGGGGAGTATAAGGTTGCTGTAAGCGTTACCGACGGAAAAGATACTGTTAGTCAGGATGTCAAAATAGTTGTGCAGAATGTAAACAGGCCTCCTGTAATCAAGGGAATTGTAAGCAAATAATCGGAATAAATAATAGGAATTTAACTATGAAAAAGCTGGTTTTTTTCGCCATAGCATCTTTATTTCTTTTTAGTATTGCTTACTCTCTCAGCGAATTTACAATTTATGAAACAGAGCCAATAACAATCCAGCCTCAGGCTTTTGATCCTGATGGAGATAATCTCAGCATTAATTATTCTCCTCCTCTCGACAGTAATGGATTCTGGCAGACCACTTACGGCGATGCAGGCATATATAATATTACGATAAAGGTTTCAGACAGTTTAGATGTTTCTGTTGAGAATATTATTTTGACTGTGCTGAAAAAGGAAGAGCCTCCTGTGATTACAAAGGTTAATCCTGATAGTGATGTCCTTGACATAAAGGAAGGCGATACAGTCAATTTTATCGTCGAGGCTTCTGACCTGAATAAGGATGTGCTTAATTATTCATGGTATCTTAACGGTAAATTGTCTTCAACTACAAAAGAGATAAGGTTCAAGCCGGGCTTTGATGATAGCGGGTATTATTACTTAAAGGTTGAGATTACTGACGGAGCAAGCACTGTATCGAGGGAATGGAGCCTGAATGTTCTTGATGTTGACAGGCCTGCTGAGTTTTTTTCTATCGAACCGCAGAGGGCAAAAGAGAATGAGATGATTGAGATTAACCTGAGTGCTATTGACAGAGACGGAGATGTTGTATTTTTCTCTGCTGATAACATGCCGAAAGGAGCAATTATCGACGGGAATAGGATTATATGGACTCCTGATTTTGATGCTGTCAAGCAGGAATCATTTGCTGACAGGATTCTCAGGGGCTTTCATATCCTTGCTAAAACATTCCCGATAAATGTTTATGCTCACAGCAGGCAATTGAATAGCTCACAAACAATCCTCATTACAATAAGTGATGTTAACAGGCAACCTGTTTTTTCGCAGGTGAATGAGATAACTGTAAAAGAAGGAGAGTCTTTTGAGATTGTTCCGAATGCAACTGATCCTGATGGCGATAAGCTCAGCTATAAATTCTCAGGATGGGTTAATTCAAATATCTACCAGACGAGTTTTCAGGATGAAGGCATGCATATTGTCCTTGTTACTGCCACAGACGGTGAATTTTATGTTTCGAAGAATCTGACTGTGAATGTTGTTAATGTTAATCAGAAGCCTGTTATCAAGCCGATTAAGGTTATCGAGGTTAAGGAAGGCGAGGAAGCAATGATTTCTGTTGATGCTTCTGATCCTGATTTTGATGATTTAAGCTTTTCTCTAGATGAAGACAGCGTTAATAATGGAATGGTTGTTAAGTTAGAAACAATTAAGTGGATTCCTGATTTTGACACTGTCAGGAACAGTTCTGATTCTCCTAAGGAAATTAAATTCAAGGTTACTGCTTATGATGGTGAGTTTAGCGCTGAGCAGGAATCAGGGATTAAGGTTGTTAATGTTAACAGGGAGCCTGAGATAAGGAAGACAAATCCAGACAAGTTTTTTTTCGCATATCCAAACAAGGTGATTACATTCGAGGTTTCTGCAGAGGACTTGGATAAGGACAAGCTGCAGTATACTTGGAATACGGGCTTTATGCAGACTTACAAAGGCGCTCCTAAATTAAAGATGAAATTCTCATCATTGGGAAAGAAAGAAGTTTCTGTTGTTGTTTCTGACGGAGAAATTAAGAAGGAGTTTATCTGGAATGTTCATGTGATTAACCAGCCGAAAAAGCCGAAAACAATAAGTATTAAATAGGAAATGGGCATTACTACTTTGAAGAGTAGATATCTAAATAATTTGGAGGGTGAGGTATAAGATGGAAAGAATAAATATTACACAAACAAGGGTTGAAAGAATAAGTTTGCTTAGAAGTTTATTAGGTGGTGGTCCGCGAGGAACATATTATGTAGTAAGTCAATACAATTTGACACCTGATATGCGACGTGATATTATAACTGGATTAGAAGGAATAGAAGGAATTTCTGTTCAGTCTCCTAATGTTGGAGATGGGCGTATAAGCGGATTTCGTGTTAGAGTAAGAGAAAGTCCAGTCACGTATAATGTATTGACAGATAAACTTCCTAAGTTACCAGAAAATGTGGTGGAACTTTTATACTCATCATACGGAATGCTATCCAAAAAATATCGTCAAGATTCATAATTGTATTCACAATAACTATTTATAATATTGCACTTCACTGATATGGCTATGCCTCTCAAAATCCATGAAGAAACAAATAGCCCGACGATAAATATTATTCTGGATACATTGAAGATAAACAAGCAGGCATTGGTATTTGCAGGGACAAAAGCTTCTGCTGAGAAAACTGCTGAGGAAATATCAAAGAAAATAAAGGGTGTTGATTTGAATGAGCTGGCTGAAAAAATCCAATCATGCCTTTCAAAGCCAACTAAGCAATGCCTGAGGCTTTCTTTCTGCATAAAAAAAGGGATTGCATTTCACCATTCAGGGCTTGTGTCTGAGCAAAGGCATCTTATAGAGGATGGATTTCGTCAAGGAATTGTAAAAGTTATTTGCTGCACGCCGACTTTATGCCTTTCAAAGGATACTATGATATGGCACGGAATGTATGAATCAAAAATATTAGCATACACCAATAAAGAGCCAGTCTTTGCTCTATCACAAAATAAACTTGTGCCATTAAAAGCACAGAGAATAAATACGGTTCAAAACAATAGAAAGCTTCTCAGGATAACATCATCATTAGGCAAATCTATTAAGGTTACTTCCCATCATAAGATGCTGATTAAGAGAGAATCAAGGAGATATGTTGCAGAAGCAGAGACCATCAAAAAAGGAGATAGGATAGCAACAATTGGAAAATTGAATATTACGAAATCTTATTTGCCATTTGTTAAGGGTTTTG
>Ga0075973_108_pt2 | contig 9963 bp, 10 predicted proteins | sample RifGroA2_FD_67999 | JGI IMG/M metagenome (GOLD analysis project Ga0075973, IMG submission 67999) | Parcubacteria bacterium GW2011_GWA2_46_7
TACCGCTGCAGGCCCGGAGACTCAACCTGAAACACCCCGATAGTATTGCCGCGCGACAACAGATCAAACGTTTCCGGATCGTCCTCGGGAATCGTATAAATATTGAAATCCGGAGCTTTCACTTTGTGGATAATACGAATCGCGTTCTTGATGATCGTCATGTTCGCCAAACCCAACAAGTCAATCTTGACAAGCCCAACGTCTTCTATGGCGTACATATCATATTGCGTACAGGTATTCGTATCACCGCGCGCCACATACTGCACCGGACAATAATCAGTGATGGCGCCCGGAGCAATCACCACACCGGCGGCATGAGTCGACGCATGGCGCACCACCCCTTCAAACCTGCGGGCGAGATCCATAACCTGATGTGCCTCGTTATTGGTGTCGTAAAGCTCTTTAAGCTCGCTGACGCTTTCAAGCGCACGGTCTATGGTTTCGTTGAACGGAATAAGTTTCGAAATTTGATCTCCTAAACCATAAGGGTATCCCAGTGCACGGGCGACATCACGCACCGCCAGCCGCGCCTTCATAACCCCGAATGTAAGTACCTGGGCCACATGATCCTTGCCGTATTTTTCTTCAATATACCTGATAACTTCCTGGCGCCGATCGTCCTGGAAATCCAGATCAATATCGGGAAGCATTTTCCTCTCGGGATTCAAAAAACGCTCAAAAATAATGTTATGACGAATCGGATCGATATCGGTAATGCGCAACGCATACGACACGATTGATCCCGCCACCGATCCCCTGCCCGGGCCAACGAAAATACCCTGATCTTTTGCCCAGTTAACAAAATCGGCGACAATAAGAAAATAACTGGAGAATCCTTTAGGGACAATCACCGAGAGTTCGTACTCCGCACGCTCATGCATAGCAGGTGTCACTTCTTTATATCGCTCCAACAACCCCTTGGTAACCAATGCACGCAGATAAGCGTCAGGAGTATCGCCATTAGGGACCGCAAAAACCGGCATAAGCGGGCTCCCGAGCTCAAGCTCGACATTGCATTTTTCTGCGAGACGCACGGTGTTATGGAACGCTTCAACTAAATCGGGATCGTCCTTAATGTCGTTCCAAATGATTGCCGGATCTTTAATCGAAAAGTCTGCGTCCTTCATGGACATCCTCTCGGTATCCTCTACCAACGATTTGGTTTGAATGGATAAGAACACATCGTGAGCCTCTCTGTCTTCCGGTCGAGGGTAGTGCGCATCGCTCGTCAAAATCGTACGCAGACCGAATTCGTGGGCAAGCATTTTTATTCAAATCGCACGGGGGATTTCTCCTGTCAAACATCCCGAAGTCACCAATAACCCGTCCCGATACGTACGCAACAATTCTTTATCAATACGCGGCTTGTAATAAAAACCTTCCAGGTGGGCAATTGAAGTGAGCTTCATGAGATTACGGTACCCCACCAGATTTTTCGCGAATACCAGTAAATGAAAATTCCCGCTGTCCAGTTGCGGTTCCTTATTGTATAGACGGCGAGGGGCAAGATACAACTCTGCTCCGATAACCGGTTTGATGCCGGCGGCCTTTGCTTTTTTATAAAACTCGATGGTGCCGTACATGACACCGTGATCCGTTAAGGCAACCGAATCCATGCCCAACTCTTTCACCCTTGCCACAATCTCTTCGATCTTTGACATGCCATCAAGGAGCGAGTAGTGTGAGTGCAAATGGAGATGGGTGAACTTCATATGATACTCCCTCATTGTAGACAAGAACAAAGGGCTTGGCAACGTCACAATTTGCCAGTTTTTTCCTTGGATGAAGTGGGCCGTGGCGCGCTGGCCGGACCAGTATGCGCGTGTGCGTTCGTGATACGAAAACCTTTAAAAATCAAAGGGAAAATACCTAAACTTATCCGGGACTCAAAGCAGTTATCCCCAAGCCAACGTCAAAAAATGTATACATGGATCAAGGATAGCCCGCAGTACGCATACGCCACCGCATTCACGCCAGCAAAAGCAATAGATAAAGTCAATATACGCCAAGCCAATTTCAGGGCAATGCGTCAAGCCATCGAAAAATTGAGTCAAAAAACCGGATACCGAAAATTTGTTCTTTTTGTTGATGGCAACGATCCTATACCCGGCTTAAAACAGATCCAATATTGTTTTATCAAAGGAGACGCTAGAATATTTTCCATTGCCTGCGCCTCGATTATCGCAAAAGTTACCAGGGACAAGCGCATGCGCCAACTGGCGAAACTCCACCCCCAGTACGCCTTCGAAATTCATAAAGGGTATGGTACGCGTTTGCATTACCGTGCGATCAAAAAACACGGCGTTTCCTCCCAACACCGGAAAAGCTTTTTGAAAAATAATCTATAACAAACAATTATTGTTTTTTCCGGATTAGAAACGTTCCTCGTCTGCCGAACGGCACCCGCGTAGCCATAGCATCAAGTTTAGAAAAAAATTCCATCCACCACGAAGAACTATGTTCCGAAAAATGAGAGACATGAGTGGTCCCAAACAAATTTTGTAAAAATGCCACGAACTCATCAAGGACATAAATAGAACAGAAAAGTGTATCGGTAACCGTAAAAATTCTCTTGATGGTTTTCTCAAGGTTATCTGGTTACAAATGCTCAAAAGTATCAAAGCTCACAACCGCATCGAACCGCTCCAAGCGGTAATTTCAATGCTTCATCTTCGATACTCCCGGATACGATATATTCTTTTATTGATTTAAACGCGTGTCGCGTCGCCCACTGGCTCACCTCGACACCGTACGCCCGAAGACCGAATACTTTTCTGAATACCCAAACCGACATACCGTCGGCACAGCCAATATCTAATACTGTTTTGGCATGTAAAAAGAATTTGCACCAGAAGCCTGCCGGAAAAAACTTGAAAAAATGGTACACCTTGAAATACCAACGGGTGTACCCGCGGTACGAACCGTGCTCATAGTGCGATTCATTATATATGCGGCCCAGTTCATCCGTGGTTTTCATACACGAAGTATATCATGGGCGGTCGCTTGAGTTAAAAACAAAAATCATTTACAATACGCTTACCGCCGGAGTAGCTCAGTGGTAGAGCGCATCCCTGAAGAGGATGGCGTCAGGAGTTCGATTCTCTTCTCCGGCACAAAAGGAGATCGGAAGGGTAGGCGCTGGCCGCGCCCGCCCTCGCGGCCAGCGCCGCAGAGGCTTCGGACAGGGAAAATTCGAGCCGGAAAGGAATAAAAAGTAGAGAAAAAACGCGAAAATTTTAAGGAACATTTAAAAAAAATCAACTACTCGTTTAGCCAGCTCATCTTCATGTCTGAAAAACCACGCATGATAATGATCCACTACTTCAACTTCAAGATTAGTAATTTTTTTCATTTTGATAAGAGTTTCTGTAAGAGTTTCTGTTGGGATAAACTCATCTTTTTTGGCAAATATCAACTTTGTAGGTACCTTCATATCAGTGATATTATCATCATAATTTGAAGTAGCCAGAAAACCTTCATAAATTACTTGTTTTGGATGTCTAATCAAATTTTTGATACTATCATTTAACCAAAGGAGGTTTGTTTTGATACCATCCCCTGAAAACATATTATGATAAAGCAATTTTGCATACCCAAAAATCAAAATAAGTTTTTTGTTTTTAATTAGTAGAGGAACGGCTGTTGTACTTACTAGAAAAAGCCTATTTATAGACTTCGCATGCTGAAAAGCATATTGTGTTGCCACAAGACCGCTAAAAGAAATACCGACTAAGTAGAATTTATCTATCGAGAGAGCTTTTATGAAGTCATACAGAGATTCAACGTAATCATCTATATTTTTAGTGTTTTTATCAAAAACAGATTCTCCCCTATAAATGTCTGGAATGATGACTTTAAAGTTTTTGCTAAGCTCTGAACCTAGAAAAATGTACGATTCACTTGTAACCCACAAACTCGGAAGTAAAACAAGAGTCATACCACCCCCAGCTGTTAGATAGTGTATTTTGCTTGTATTGACTTGTACAAACGAGCTTTTCATTTGTTTTTAAATTAAATTCTGTTAAAATTGTATCAAATTCTCTCTTGCTCGGCAAAGCCGAGCAAGAATCGCGCACAGAAAAAATAACGGAGGCGCGGCGTCAGCCGCGCCGGAACGTGGCGAACCCGCCGTCAGGCGGGTGAGCCTACCTTTTTAAATATAGTTCGAAGTTGTTCGTAAAGAGAGCACGAATACTCTCGATTTATGGAAGAAAACGTTAAAAGAACAAAGATAACTCTCAAAGAATCCTGGAGAGTTGTCTATACGATTTTTAGACTGTACTACCAAATCTCTCCCGCGAGAACAGTGTTGTTATTCGTCAGTGGAGCTATAACAGGTTTGCGCAGCTTTTTCTATGCATTTTTGTTTGCAAAAACAATAGACAAAATTATGTTCCTCGCGCAAACACAAGACACTGATTTCAAAAAACTATTTCCCTACTTCGGTATCCTGATAGCTTACGCAGTCATATTCGAAGGTATATTGGGCGGTATATACAGCTATTGCAGAAGATTCTTCAGAGTCAAAAGTTCTTTTGAACTGGATAAATTACTGTATCGGCACATCAATACCCTTGGCATTCAAACCCTTGAAAATCCGCATATCGCAAATCTAATCCAACGATCCCAACAATGGCTTTACGACACGCTTGAAGTATTCATGGAGAGCGTCAACCTTGTCACGCAGGTTGTCAGGAGCGTGATTTCCGGAGGAGTGATTGTCATGTTCGCACCGACAATCGTACCAATCTTTTTAATATTCAAATTCATAACGTTTATTCCTGAACGTTACTTTAATAGGCTCAGCTTTAACTGGTACGTAGACAACTCGGAAGAGAGGCGAAAGAGATCATGGATTGTCGGGTATTTATCGGATCCCAGACAACTCCAGGAAATTAATATCGTAGGAGCCTTCAAGTATCTCAGCCAAAAAATCATTGATTTTTACCAATGGTATCATCGAGGTATTTTGCACATTGTCACAAAAAGAGAAATCGTCCGCTCGCTACTCAATATTTTGGGGGATATTGTTATCCTTGTCGGCTACTCGTTCGTATTTATGGCACTCATGGTAAAACGGATAACTGTCGGTATCGCAACATTTCAAATGAGCGCTATTGATAACTTTTCCGGAGCAGTAGGAAACCTCCTGGGTTCAATAGGAGTATTCAATGACCTGTCCCCTAAAATGACGGACCTTATTGAGCTTATGCAACTAAAACCCGCTGTTCCCGACGGAACCGTTGTTCTCCCTCGTCTCCAAAAACCTCCATCAATAGATTTTAAAAATATATCTTTCCGTTACCCCAACTCCGATATCAATATATTTGAAAATCTTGATCTTTCCATACAAAACGGGGAAAAAATCGCTATTGTCGGAGAAAACGGAGCCGGAAAAACAACTCTCATCAAGCTTATCGCCCGGTTGTACTCCATACAACACGGGGAAATACTGATTAATGGTACTAATCTATCCGGCTTAAAAATCGATGACTGGTATAAGAACATCGGTATTCTGTTCCAAGATTTTAATGGGTATGTTCCATTAACCGCGCGGGAAAATATTCTCCTGGGAAAACCCATGCAACCCACGAGTGAAGAACGGATTATCGAGGCCGCTAAACAAGCAGATGCGCATGAATTCATTTCCAGATTCAAACACGGCTATGATGAGATTTTAAGCGAGCGATTCAAAAACGGTACACGTCCGAGCACCGGCCAATGGCAAAAAATCGCTATCGCCCGAATGTTCTACCGCGATGCGCCACTTCTTATTTTTGACGAACCAACCGCTTCTATAGACGCGGTATCGGAATACAAAATTTTCAACCGCATTTATGAATTCTTCAAAAATAAAACCGTAATTATAGTTTCCCACCGCTTTTCAACCGTACGGAATGCCGACCGCATCATTGTCTTAAGTCACGGAAAAATCATCGAGCAAGGGACTCACAACGCACTTATCAAACGAGGGGGCACGTACGCCAACGCGTTTACGCTCCAGGCAGAAGGGTACCAAGCCGAAAAATAGCTACGGCTGTAGAATCATTTCTCCGGGTTTCGCGCCATACCCGTTAAGGGTAATAACGACCCGCTTTACGCTTGGAAACTGCTTAAGGGTTTCGTTAATCTGTACCGATATCTCGCCGACTCGACACGATCCCCCGTCGGGAATGCTGGTAAAATCTACAAACGCAGTTCCGTTTTCAATACGCAGCTCGTTGACTCTGACACCTTCGTCAACCGCCGTATAATATCCGTCGATTTTCTCATCCGGTAAAACCCCCTTCAATAGTTCCATAATCGCGTACCTCCCCACTTCTTTGGTATACGGCACCGTACGCTCAACCGGATACGCCTTGATACACGATATATCCGGATCGAATTTATTGTTCGGGAAAAACGCCTTTACCGTAGCGGTTCTTTCTAAATCGAACTTCAAAGGCACTGCGAATCGCTTGTCGTGCTCGGGGAGTCCTGACATGTTCGCATTCTTGAAGACAAGTGTCATGTTTTGTGCGTCGGGAAGTTGAAAGTATAATTTCCCTTCAAAGGGCACAAAATCGTTAGTCATCCAATCGCCTTTGGTTGTCAAAATCGATTGCCCTAAAACAGCTCCCTTATCATCCGTCAATTCTGCGCTGAACTGTGCTTCAAAAAACCACGACCCGCGAGCTTTGCCCCGTATGGTAAGCGGTGCCTCGCTGATAATATAACCGGCGATCGGCGAATCGATAATAATGTCGCTGACCTCAATGTCATCCGGAACGTCTTGGCGTAAAAATTGAATGCCCGCTACGAGAACAGCCATAAAAGACACAAAGGCAAGGGTTAAAATAATACTTTTCCTCATACCATTTTTATAAAACCTTTCTCGGAAGAAAATAAATACACACCGCGTTGCACAATGTCACCGCTCCCATGATGGCAAGCAAAATATGGAACCCCCACGCTATAGCAATCATACCCCCTACGGCCGCGCCAATACCCATAGTAAAGTAGGTGAGCGATTCCCACATTCCCCATTCTTGGCCCTCCCTGCCCTTATCCAGGTGAATCGAAAAGAGTGTCTTGAAGGACGGATTTTGGATGGAGGTACCGATAGCCAAAACAACTTCAACCAAGAACAACTTCCAGACCGAATCAACAAAAATATACATAAAATATCCGCTCGCGATAATCAAGTATCCGAACAGCAGCCACAACTCTTTTTCTTTAGTTTGATCAATGAGCTTGCCCCAGACAATGATTAGGAGACCGCTCACAAAATAAAAAATCGCGCTCGCCCACCCGGCTTCCACGACTCCGCCACCGACCCGTTCCACGAAAATAGCGAAAATCGGGGAAAGGAATGAACTTGAAAGGTAAAGAAGGGAGTCAAAAAGAACAAGGAGTTTGATAGCTCTGTTGAAGACAAATCGTTTCTCGTCTCTGAGTAAAGGTGCATTTTCCATAGTTTAGATATACATTATGGTGGACCTGAGGGAAATCGAATCCCTGTCTTCGCAATGCGAATGCGATGTATTACCACTATACTACAGGCCCACACTCCCATACTACCGTATCGTCTTGAAAAACTCAAAACCCCGCATCCGCGGAGTTTTGAAAATACAAACTTCTTAAGTAGCTCAATATATCACCTGGTATTGCGGAAATAACGCAAGGTACAAGATCACAAACAGCACAAGCCACAAGAACTCTGCAACAAACACAGACCACATGGATCCGATCCCGTTCTTTGCCTGCATAATTGCCGCAGGTCCGCTGATTGCGGCAATATAGGCAATACCGATGGCAATCACCATAAATACCTGGATAATCGGTTCGCGCGAACCGCCTAATACGTTGAATCTTCCCAAAAGCATCACTCCGTAGGTGAGCAAAGCAACACATACCACTGAGATCAACCCCGCAACTAAATGGCGTACCGTAAAGGGATTAAAATGCCTTGATTGATTTGACGCCGACCCGCTGGTCACAACTTCCTGATGAGACGCGGGCTGAATCTTCTTTCGCTTGGCTATAAATCTGCTCCCCCAGTAGGCAAGGGCGATAATACCCGCGATAACAACCATGGCTATCACAAACGATCCTGTATACAACCGGAACCAGCTTTGGCTATAGGTACCATTCACGATAAAGGTCTCATTAGGCGCTAAGCTTTTTGCCTGCTTTTCCAAAGCACCGTAGGCGCCAATACTGCCCACCATGGTATCAAACGTTTCCGAAGAAACACTTTTTGAAGCAGATGGCATCATGAACATATCGGTCATCGGAACATCGTAATCCACCTGGGCTTTTTTGCCGCGCAAAAACAAATCGCTGTCAACATCAACCGCAACGTTCACGGTGCTGATACGTGCAGGTACCCGCAATGTCTCGAACGAAAAACGATACAGTCCTAAACTTTTATTTACATATCCTTTGGCGGCGTAGGCCACCACAATAGCGGTCGTTTCTCCTGAAACAACCGGATACGGAAGCGACAGCTCGTACACGTTACTATTTACGATATACTCAACCTTCTTGTATTCCGCATAAGATCGACGTCCGTAACGCCCTGTATAATCTGGAATTTGATATTGCAAACATTTATTTCCGGTATCGTACCGCACGCACGAAGAACTAATTTTTTGTTGATATATGGCAACCTCGTATGGCATGACGCGAGATACCTGAAACGAATAGGTGTCCATTGTTTCGTCGTTAGCGTTGGTGACCACCATGCGCGCATACACAATCGCTTCGCCGTTACCACGGAACACGACCGAATAGGCGTGTTCTTGACCGAACAAAAGTGTCCCTGGAGAGGAATCGGTACCGGGAGGCGCAATCGGCTCAACGGAGAGCGCTAAGCCGACGTTGCCCCATGTTAAAGATATAAGCATCAAGAATACGAAGATTTTTGTACGCATAAAAATGTTTTTACTTATATAAAAGCATACAACGAAGTTCCGTCCTTTTCGTGACAAAACCGTACCCAAGATTACTTACGTTTAATGACCCGCTTAACCGCCTCGGCAATATCTTCGGTGTGAAGCCCGTATTTATCCAAAAGTTCTTCCGGTTTGCCCGACTCGCCGAACCTGTCCTGCACCCCGACAAACTCTATGGGTAACGGATATTCGCGTGCGCAGAGTTCGGAAACCGCTCCCCCGAGCCCGCCACTTACCTGATGATCCTCCAAAATCACAAACGCACGGGAGACGTGCCCATGATCAATGACGGTTTTTGCATCCAAAGGTTTTATAGTCGGAATATGTAAAACCTCCGTAAAAATATTCTCGCTCGCAAGACTACGGGCCGCACACAGCGCATAATACACCATTGGCCCGGATACGATAATACTCGTAACCGGAGATTCGTGCTCCCAGACAACGTATGCTCTACCGATATCGAACGGTGTCGCTTGCGTGGTTATGCGAGGGGTTTTCGGGCGAACCAACCGAACGTACGCCGGATCGCGAGTTTGAGCTATAGCACCAATAACTTTAACGGTTTCATTATAATCACACGGGGTAAACACCGTCATATTAGGAAGGGTTCGCATTAAGGCGATATCCTCAAGGGCTTGGTGCGTGGCGCCGTCCGGCCCGGTCATAAGTCCGGCATGGGCACCGATGATTTTCACCGGAACATTGTTATAACACACCGTGGTACGTATTTGTTCCCAGTTCCTCCCGGGAGAGAAAACAGCGTACGAAGCAATAAACGGGATCTTTCCTGAAGCGGCTAAGCCGGATGCTACTCCTACCATATTCTGTTCCGCGACACCGCATTCGAAAAACCGTTCGGGAAACCTTTTCGCGAACTCTCCGATATTAACCGAATCGCGAAGGTCCGCGGTCAAAACCACGATGTCTTTGTTTTTTTCTCCCAACTCCAAAAGAGCATCCTGAAGCCCATCGCGTATCGAAACCATCTCCGTTGTTTCTGCGAAAATTTCCTGGTTTAATTGTAACT
>Ga0075973_115_pt1 | contig 8081 bp, 5 predicted proteins | sample RifGroA2_FD_67999 | JGI IMG/M metagenome (GOLD analysis project Ga0075973, IMG submission 67999) | Parcubacteria bacterium GW2011_GWA2_46_7
ATCATTCTTAGAACCGGAAAGCGATATGCGCATTAAAGTTTCAGGATCTGAAATCGGCTATATGGGTTTGGTAGATCAAGGGGTGCGCAATACCCTCGACTGTTCCAAGAAACAAGTGGCCTTTTTCGAACTTGACTACGTAGCCCTCATTGGCGGGAGGACCTTTCTTGCGCCTCAACCATTTTCTCCTATCCCGAAATATCCTCCGATACTGAGGGATATATCATATTTTGTACCCAATGGTGTTAACGCTGATAGTGTTCAGAAAATGATTCTTGGTGCCGCCTCAGGGAAGCTAAGAAGACATGAATTTTTTGACATCTATGTAAAAGATGGTAATAAGAGCATGTCGTCTCATTTGGTTTTCCAGTCGGATGAGACTACCTTAACCGATAAAGAAATAGATTTGGAAGTGGGGGAAATAACCGAGGTCCTACAAAAGAAAGGGTTTAAGATACGATAATGTTTAATACATCCGCGAAAAAACAGGCAGAAATACAGGACAAACAAGGGAATCCATCTTACAGCGCCAAGGATATTTACGTACTCGAGGGTCTCGAGCCGGTGCGGCGCAGGCCGGGCATGTACATCGGATCAACAGGAGTTGACGGTCTTCATCATTTGATTTGGGAAGTGGTAGACAACTCTTTGGACGAGGCGATCAACGGCCATGCAAAACGCATCGAGATTATTTTGCATCCGAACAATCGCGTTTCAGTGACTGATGACGGTCGCGGCATTCCGGTCGACATTCATGCCCAAACAAAAGTTTCGGCGCTCCAGACAGTTATGTGCACTCTTCATGCCGGAGGGAAATTCGGCGGTGAATCGTATAAGATTTCCGGGGGGCTTCACGGTGTCGGCGTCTCGGTGGTCAACGCGCTGTCTTCATACATGCGAACCGAGGTTCATCGCGATGGGTATGCCTGGATTCAGGAATATAAAAGAGGGAAACCGGTTGGTCCGGTGAAGAAGGGGCAGAAATCCGACGACAAGGGTACTATTCAGACATTTGAACCCGATCCGGAAGTTTTTTCGGAAATACATTTTGACGTCAAACGGATTATGGATCATTTGCGGGAGCAGGCATATTTGGTGAAAAATACGTTTATTGTTATTCGCGACGAGCGTGATGAGAAGATGCCGTCGCTTCCGTATGCGTTTTATTTTGAAGGGGGTATCGTATCGTATCTTAACTATCTTCTTGACGGCCATGAAGCCTTAATGAAAGTCCCGTTCTATGGCACGAAAGAAATAGAAGGCATGGTTGTCGAGGTCGCGCTTACCTATATTGATGATATGCAGTCGATGGAAGTTTCGTTCGCCAATAATATCAGAACCGGCGAAGGAGGGATGCATTTAACGGGATTCAGGTCGGGGCTCACCCGGGTACTTAATGATTATGCCAAGCAGAACGGATTTTTTAAAAACAACGGTGATGCGGCGGGACTGACGGGTGACGATGTCGAATACGGTCTTCAAGGAGTACCTGGAAAAGAACCCGCAGGACGCCAAAGCAATGATCGAAAAAGTCATGCTTGCGGCCAAAGCCAGGGTCGCGGCAAGGGCCGCCAAGGAATCGGTATTACGCAAGGGTGTTTTGGAAAGGAGCTCGCTTCCGGGGAGATTGGCTGATTGTCAAAGCAGGCAAGCAGAGGATTCGGAGTTGTTTATAGTAGAGGGGCCATCCGCAGGCGGTTCTGCGAAAGAAGGCCGGGATCGCCGGACCCAGGCTATTTTGCCGTTGCGAGGCAAGCCTTTGAACGTCGAGAAGGTGCGCATGGATAAGATGCTTGCCAACGAGGAAATCAGGTCGCTGATTATTGCCCTGGGGACCGCCATAGCTGGCGAGTTTAACCTTGACAAGCTTCGGTATCATAAAATCATTATTATGGCCGATGCCGATGTTGACGGGATGCATATCCGGACCCTTCTTCTTACTTTATTTTTCCGTTACTTCCAACCGATTATTGACGGCGGGTATCTGTACATTGCCCAGCCGCCTTTGTTCCGAATTCAGAAAGGGAAAACCGTAACATATGCGTACTCTGACGAAGAAAAAGATATTGCGATTAAAAAAATGGTTGCGATGAAATCGGAAACAAAAGAGAAAAAGTCTACAGAGGACGAAGAGGCGGCTATTGAAGAGGAAGACGAGACGGAAAAAATAAGCGGAGCAAGTCTCCAGCGATATAAAGGTTTAGGAGAAATGAACCCGAGCCAGTTATGGGAGACTACCATGGACCCTGCCCGCCGCAGGTTGAAACAGGTGGCGATTGCGGATGCGATCGAAGCAGACAAGCTTTTCAACATCCTGATGGGAGACGAAGTGCTGCCCCGTAAGAAATTCATTCAAACCCAGGCGACACAGGTGAAGGAGTTGGATGTTTAGTGCAGGAAGTATCGGTTTAAAAGTTTTTGGTATTTTTTCCTGTTTTGTGCGGTGTTTTTGATATTACCCTGAATGCAAAGTTGGATCTTAGATACATCCCAATATTTTTTTACGACCTTACAAGCATCGCGAAACGTCAATTTCGCTCGAATACTGTTCCAATCATCGGGGAACAGAATTTGTTTTTCAAAAAGGAAATTACCCTCCAAGTTATCGAGAAGGCTCCACGGGTTATCATATCTGAGCAATTCACGATCCGTGGCATAGTGTTTTGCGTTTTCCCATTCTTGTTCCGTGGGACCTCTTGTGATAAAGTCACGGAGCTCTTGTAGAATAAGCTCGATTACTTTATTCAAATTGTTTTTGGCAACTCGTGAATATATCCCCGTGTACCCGAATTGATCCATTACATGGCCTCCTGTTCCGATATCATAAACCACTCCGTTTTTTATCCTGAGGAGCGTATTTAATCGTGAAGATCGATTGTCGGCTAAAATACTACAGAGCAAGCGTTGAATCATACGTGTGGCGAGGGAATGTTTCATGCTTACGCTTGGGAAATTAACATCGAGGTAAATCTGGGAATAGTCCGGGACGTGTTGGATGGAGATGGGTTTGTTACGAAAATAAGACTGGTCGCATTTCGGCATCGTGAGTATTCGTGATCTATTGTGTTCTTTCCCGAACGTTTTTTGGAGGCGTAAACGTAATTCTTTCAGGTCCAAATTCCCACCAACCACAATGTGTATATTTTGTGGTTGGGCGATTTTTTTCCAATAAGAAACTAGATCTTTTCGTTTGAGCCTTTTTGTGGTATGAAGTGTGGAAAGTGCGTCGAGAGACAAGAACGATTGTGGCACCACCAGGGATTGGTCGTAGAATCTTTTTATCTTTGTTTGCGGTTTTTCTTCCTTTTGTGCAAGTTCATTAAGTATGGCCTTGCGCTCCGAAAGGAATGCGAGCGGTGAAAAAATTGGTTTGAAAACAATTTCATATAGTACGCGTATCAGGTTTTCGAGATGAGGGGCCGGCCCATGTATATCTACTTCAATGAAACGGAAACTAGTACTTAAAGCATGAGACCCTGCGAATGATTCGATGTGCGCTACGAGCTCCTGTTCAGTAGGGAATGAAACAGTGCCCGATCCGATAAGATGTTCGGTGAAGTGTGCAACTCCTTTTTTATTTTTCGGTTCAAAAACCCTTCCTCCACGAACCCCGACTTTTATGTATATCGATTTAAGATACGGCATACGATAAGATAATACCTTGATGCCATTCTCGAGTGTAAAGACGGATAGATGTTTACGTTGTCCCATAATAAGTATCTTACCATAAGGAGACTATTGATTTTTCATTGAGATTTTTTATACTACTGTACACGCTGACTATTGGGGCGTTTTAACTAATTAGTATTTATTCAACATATGTTGGGAATTGTTTTTGTGATCAGTTTTATCGGTCTATGTGCGGCATTTCTGTTTGCTCGGTTTGTGCTTAAAGCAGATCAGGGTTCCGCGAAAAAGCAGGAGATTGCCTTGGCGATTCGTCAGGGCGCAGAAGCGTTTTTGAAACGGCAATATTCCGCAATCGGTATTATTTCACTATTGGTTGTAATAATCCTTTTCGCCCTGTATTCACGATCGGGTGATTTCGGTTCCGGGTTCAGAACAGCTGTGGCGTTCTTGGCCGGAGCGATCGCCTCGGGAATTGCCGGTTTTATTGGGATGACCATGTCGGTGAGGGCGAATATCCGTACTGCCGCGGCAACACATAAGGGCGTAAACCAAGCCCTCCAAATGGCGTTACGCGCCGGTGCGGTCTCTGGGATTTTGGTGGTGGTTCTTTCCCTGGTTGGCATTGCCGGTCTATTTCTCTTATATGGCGGGTTGCAAAATCCAACCAAGGTTCCCTTGGAATTAGTGGGATTCGGGTTCGGTGCATCTTTAGTGGCGCTGTTCGCGCAGCTGGGAGGAGGAATTTATACCAAGGCTGCCGATGTCGGCGCTGATTTGGTTGGGAAAGTTGAAGCAGGGATTCCCGAGGATGACATTCGTAATCCCGGTGTAATTGCCGATCTGGTAGGAGATAATGTGGGTGATTGCGCGGGTCGCGGAGCGGATCTTTTTGAGTCAACCGCCGCGGAAAATATTGGTGCCATGATTTTAGGTATCGCGTTGTTTCCGGTATTCGGTTTAGGAGGAATTTTATTTCCCTTGGTGGCGCGCGCCTTCGGTTTGGTGGCATCTTTAATAGGGATTATTTCCGTAAAAGTCAAAAAAGGAGAAGACCCCATGCAGTCATTGAACCGCGGATATTATGTGACGGCTTTGATCGCCGCGTTGGGATTCGGTTTGGCAACATATTTATTATTGGGTTCGTATTGGGTTTGGTTTTTGGGATGTGGAATCATTGGGATATTGACCGCGGTCGCCTTTTTGTTCATCACACAGTACTACACTGAGCATAAATATCGTCCGGTGAAGTTTATTGTCGAGTCGTCTTCAACCGGTGCGGCGACCAATATCATTGCCGGATTCGCGATGGCAATGGAAAGCACGTTCATGCCGGCCTTAACCATCAGCGCCGCGCTTTTGGGGTCTTTCTTTTTGGGAAAGCTATCGGGTATTTCCGATGGTGGGCTGTACGGGACTGCGCTCGCGACCATGGGTATGCTTGCGACCGCCGGGTATGTTTTGGCAATGGATAATTTCGGTCCGGTGGTTGACAATGCGGGAGGTATTATTGAGATGGCCCAGGACAGCGACGAGGAAACCCAGAAAAACATCGATCGCCTTGACGCAGTGGGTAATACCACTAAAGCCCTGACCAAGGGGTATGCGGTGGGTTCGGCCGCACTTTCGGCATTCTTGCTTTTTTCCGCATATCTTGCCGATGCGCATCTGACCGTGATTGATTTAGCAAAACCGCAGGTCTTTGTGGGTGGATTCCTTGGAGCAGTTCTGGTATTTTTGTTCGCTTCATTGGCAATCCGCGCAGTAGGAAGGGGCGCGTACTATATTATCAACGAAGTGCGGCGCCAGTTTAAAGAACATCCGGAAATTATGGAAGGCAAGATAAAACCGGATTATGCCCGGTGCGTTGACATCACTACCCGCGGAGCCTTGAAGGAAATGATGCTTCCCGGACTTTTGGTGGTTTTGGCACCGGCAATTGTCGGTATAATTTTCAAGGCAGAAGCGGTCGGCGCCATGCTCATGGTGGCAACTATTGTGGGGGTACTCTTGGCCTTAATCTTGAATAACGGCGGCGGTGCTTGGGATAACGCGAAAAAGTACGTTGAAGCCGGTTATGGCGGTGGCAAGGGTTCTGACCTGCACAAGGCCACGGTTGTCGGCGACACTGTCGGCGATCCGTTTAAAGACACGGCCGGTCCATCGCTTCATGTGCTGATTAAATTACTGGCAACCCTGACCTTGGTATTGTTGCCGTTGTTTTTGTAGGAACAGTCACAGACAATATTATTTCTGTACCGATATCACCCCGGCTTCAGCGGCAAGAAGGGACGTGAAATCGTGTATTCATACGGATACCGATAGTTTTCAAATTCCAGCGATTTGAAACTATCTATACTCTCGGTCAGTTCATCCCTATAATACGGGGAACCGAGCTGAACTGACCTGCGAGAATTATCCCTACGAATACGCGATTTTTACTTTGCGGAAGTACTGGGGACTGCGAGAACTATTCAAAACATATAAACTGCCCTACTTCTGGAGGTGGATAGCGGGTTGCGGAAATCACCATCCACAATAAATCTTTCTTAATGTTTCTTTTTTGAAACACGTTGTAAAGGGTGTGATATACTAAAACATAAATGATTGACCCACTCTTAAACAATAAAGTTGCTTTGGTTACAGGAGCCAATCATGGCATTGGCGCGGCAATTGCTAAAGCCCTTGCTAAGCATGGAGTTAAGGTTTTTCTTACTTATTTAAGGTTTTCCAATAGCGACAAATGGCACGAATCTGAATATGTAAAAAACCAAGGCCAGACAGCAGATAAGGTTATTAACGAAATACGTGAAGCAGGCGGGGAGGCAATAGCCTTAGAAGCAGATTTAACTGATACATCGGTGTTTGCGAAGCTTTTTAATGAAGCCGAGAGGGCTTTTGGCCATGTAGAAATTTTAATAAACAATGCCGCATATTGCAGCCCCGATACTTTTGAATCACAAGAATCTTTTGAAGAAAAAACTGGGGCAACTTCAAATACCATAACTATAGAGGAGTACGAAAAACATTTTGCTGTTAATACTAGGGCAACCGCGTTTCTGATGACAGAATTTGCCTGTCGCCATGTCGCGAGGAAAGCAAATTGGGGGAGGATTATTAACATCAGTACAGATTGGGCCGAGTGTTTTCCAACAGAGATTTCTTACGGGGCAAGCAAGGCCGCCGCAGAAGCATATAGTAGGGCCGCCGCGGTTGAATTGGGGAAATACGGGATTACAGTTAATATTATCGGTCCCGGTCCGATTCAGACGGGTTGGATGTCAAAGGAAGTTGAAACAAGTGCGGCACAAAGTTCGCCCCTGAGAAGAGTTGGTTTACCCGAAGACATAGCAGACGTGGTAATTTTCCTCGCTTCTGAACAAGGTAGATGGGTTACCGGACAACGATTGTTTGTTGGCGGCGGCAATAGGATTGTTTGATGGAAGATTTCTCTTTGCCTGACAGTAATTCTCGCAGTCCCGTCCAGTTTGGTGTCTAGCTATGCGAGAATGGGTGGGGTGAGAGTATAGATAGCTCCACATCGCTGGAATGCAGAGACTATTGGTGCTGGAAGACAAAGAAAAATTCTTAGAAATTGTATTTTGCCGCATTAAGTTCTGTCTGCTATGATGCAGTGAGATTATGGGTATTTTCAAACTGCATTCTAAATTCCAACCATCCGGTGACCAACCGCAGGCAATTACTAAGCTTATTCGTGGCATAGAGAAGGGGTTTGATTTTCAAACTCTTTTAGGGGTGACGGGATCGGGTAAAACATTCACGATGGCCAATGTTATCAGCCATTTTGATATGCCGGTTTTGGTAATCGCGCCAAACAAAGCTTTGGCCGCGCAGCTCTACCGCGAGTATAAGAATTTTTTCCCCGAAAACTCGGTTAATTATTTCGTATCGTACTACGATTACTATCAGCCCGAGGCATACATGCCCCATACTGATACCTATATCGATAAGGAGGCGATGGTCAACGAAGAAATCGAAAAACTTCGTCACCAGGCAACCTCGGCCTTGATGACGCGACGTGACGTCATCGTGGTCGCCTCGGTTTCGTGTATATACAACCTTGGAGTACCGGCGAACTATCTTGAGTCGAGTATCCATCTTGAGGTCGGTAAGCCGATTACCCGCGGCGACCTGATCCGCCAGCTTGTTCACATCCATTTTTCGCGTACCAATGCCCAAGTTACCGTTGGTACGTTCCGGGTGCGCGGGGAAATCTTTGAATGTATGCCCGCATCGGGTAGTGTCGGGTATCGTATCGAGCTTGAAGACCAGAAAGTGAAAGAGCTTTACACTATCGACCCTTTGACAAAAACGAACATCGAAACTTTGCGGGAGATTATCATATTCCCGCCAAAGCATTTTGTGACCTCCGAACCAGAAATCAAGAGTGCGGTTAAGAATATTCAACGCGAACTCGACGAGCGTTTGGCGTT
>Ga0075973_128_pt1 | contig 7183 bp, 3 predicted proteins | sample RifGroA2_FD_67999 | JGI IMG/M metagenome (GOLD analysis project Ga0075973, IMG submission 67999) | Parcubacteria bacterium GW2011_GWA2_46_7
TGTAATCGAAGATAATGTTGATGTCCGGGAATATATCAAATCGTATGTGAATGTTCAGTACCGGGTGATCGAGGCATTCGATGGTAATGAAGGGATCATCAAGGCAATGGAATATATCCCTGACCTGGTTATTTCGGATGTTATGATGCCGAAGAAAGACGGTTATGAAGTCTGTCTGGAGATCAAAAAGAATGAGCTCACGAGCCATATTCCCGTCATACTCTTGACAGCAAAAGCAGCGAGGGAAGATAAAATCAGCGGGCTGGAGACTGGGGCAGATGATTATCTCATTAAACCGTTCGATTCACACGAACTGCTTGTACGGGTGAAGAATCTTATCGATTCGCGGAGAAGATTGCGGGAAAAATACGGATTGGAAGTTATGACGCTCAAGCCGGAGGAAATCACCGTCGTACCATCCGACCAGGTGTTTGTGGCTAAAGTAAAAACGATCATTGAACAGAATATGGGGGATGAGAATTTTGACGTTGAGCAATTAGCTTCCGCACTCTCATTGAGCTATACCCAGCTTCACCGGAAACTGAAAGCCGTAACGAACCAGACAGCCAATCAATTCATCCGTTCTATGCGTCTTCATCGTGCGATGGATATCATTCGTCAGAACGGCCAAACTATTGCTGAAACGGCATACTCGGTCGGCTTTTCCAGTCCTAGCAGGGTGTGTAATAAAGTACTCTTTCCTGATCCCGATGGTCCAAAAATGACAAAGAAATCCCCCCCGTGAATCTGGGTAGATACATCCTTTAACACCTGAACTTCCTGTGTTCCCACCTGATAATTCTTATTCACATGCTCTACACTCATGACTGGAGAATTTTTACTTACCGTTATATTACTCATATCTTTACTACCAGTTTACTAGTTACTCCCGTAATTGCCAAGGAATCCAAAGGCTTTCGAGAGATTAATAATTACCAAGTTAAGCGCACTCTGGGTTGCTTTAGGGGTAATCACTACCCGGTCCACCGATTGAGATTCATTATCCGCATCATCAAAAGAAATTGCCTTAACATGATAAACTCTCGAAGGTTGAAGATTGGGGACGACTACTACATGATTATATGTTAAATCAGTATCATGCTGAGTTTTATTCACCAAATTCCCACTTGATCCTTCCCCATACGCTACCTGAGAAGTTGAGAGTTCATCCGTATCCCACGCCACAACTAATTGTGCCGTAGTTTCTTCTCCCGCCCCTTGTATCACTGTCTCTACTTTCAAATTGGCCAATACCGGTGGTCGAGTATCAGTCGCCGTGGTAAATGTTTGCGGATTACTCAAAGCCTCGTTGCCAATCTTATCTCTTCCTTTAACAATCAGAGTATACGCCGTATTAGGCAATAGTCCCTCAATCAACATTGTATGGGCTTTCACTAATTTAATCTCAATCTTATCTTGCGCCGCCGAAGCATTGGCTGATGGATAATAAGTCACAATACTCGAAATTTCTGTGTTACTAGTCCAAGTAACCAAAACTGTCGAACTAGAGGATCCCCTCACCTGTTGTAACCTTACCGTCGCAATTTTTGGCCGAGGTAAAGTAGTAAAATCCAAAATCGTCCCCTCATATTCTGCCGTTTCTTCGTCAAACACATTAATTCTGTAGTAATACTTAGTCCCGTCAGTCAAACCAGATAATATCGTAGAATATGTCGTTTCACTGGTAGAAGTAGTCAAGGTCGTAGAACCACCAAAACTATTTGTTGTCCCGTAATATATTTTTACTTGACTAGCTCCAGTCACTGTATAATTAATTACCGCTGAATCCAATCCAATACTAGTTACGTTCACGTTTTGTGCTACCGGTGCAGCATCTGTCGTAAAACTATACTCACTACTAGTTCCCGTATTGCCATCTTCATCCGTCCACTTAGCTTTATAATAATAAGTCGTCCCTGGAGATAATCCCGTTAGTTGAATTGAGTGCGCCGCCACTTGACTTGAATTACTCGGTTCCACACTCCCATAGCTCCCACTGCCTGTCCCATACTGAATTTTTGAATCAGATGTTCGATCAGTCGACCAGGTTATCGTCGCTTTCTTGGTTGTAATCGATGACACTGCCGGATTGTCCACATAGGAAAGACCGGAAGTACTACCTACCCGAGAAAAACTAGACCCATCGACAGAACGATAAATCAGATAAGTTAAATTACCCGCTCCCTGGTAACTCGGAGCTGTCCAGGTCAAGGTCACATTCCATTGAGATGAAGATTTAATACTAGAATCTGAAGCAACTAAATTACCCACATTGTCCGGATCGGTTGAATTTAAAGTAAAGCTACCGGAAATATAGTTGCTGGGAGAGTAATTTGGGGTTTCGGCATCATCTATTGCCACCACATAAACCGTGTTCACCCCTTTATTAACATTGGGTAAAGCAGCAGCGACTAAAGTAATTTCAGTACCATTATCCCAATAGGTACTGGCATTACCTTGCAGTGTCGCCAAAGATGAAGGCGGACTGGTATTAATCATGTAATAGTAACTAGTCACATTTTGACCATCGGTCGGTGTTGCCTCCGACCATGAAAGAGAAAACTCATTGGTATCTGAAGTAGTAGGATCCCGGCATTGTCGACCGTCCGGAAATAAACCACATTATTGCCAGTTATTACATTAGCTTCATCACGAGCAGCAATAAATGTATATGCAGAGGCAGTAGCCGGGATATAGTCCAAATCAAATTCCGCATTATAAGTCGTTCCCTGCCAAGAACCGGCACTCGAATTAAGCTGATATTGCCAACCCAAAACTCCCGATTCGGAATCGGAACTGGCACTGCCACCACTAGTCGGCCAAGAAAAATTCATATCCACTACATTAGAAAAATTAGTTGAAGGCATAGTCAGATAAGCTACATTAGTAGGGACAGTACTATCGTACTTAAAGCTCACCAAATCCTGCCAAGGACCAGCGATATCATTGGCCACATTCCCAGCCGCATCCACCGCCTTAATCGAAAACCAATACTGTTTGTTAGTCGGTAAAGTTAAACCAGAAATCGAACTCAAATCCACGCTTGTTCCGGCAACAATATAAGGACAAGTTGAGTTATTGGTAATTCCATCATCCAAACCGTTCATCTCTCCTGCATCAGTCTCCGGATTAAGACTAGCTGACGGAGTTGCATCTACCGTTTGCTCATCCAAAGAGATACAGTAACCAGCAACAGCCGTATCATCAGTCCCAGCTGTCCAAGTGATGGTAGGTTCAGTACTCGTCCAATTCCCACTGGTTAACCCAGTAATTGCCACATTAGCTGCATTCACGCTAGGTCTCAATTGATCTGAAGCTGTAAAAGGAACAGAAATATCATAAAGCTCCGGAGATAATGCTCCCTGGACAGTCAAAGTTGCCTGGTATTGAAGATATTGATCCTGGTCAGTAACACAATCAGTTTCTGTCAGATCTGTCCCAGAAGCAATCCCACTACAAGACCCCCAATCCGTAGCCCCAGACATATCCGGACTGCTATCAGTTCTAACTTTAATCGTTACTCCGGACCCTGAAGCCGTGTAACTCAACTCCCCCCAGTCAGCCGCAAATCCGGCATCCAAAATATTCGAAATCAAAATACCAGAATCAGGATACTGACTTACCTCATCAGCGATTGTATTAAAAGCATTCGTTTCAGATTTGTAAGAAGCTGCAATCCAAGCGGCTGAACGTCCAATATCTGAAACTCTAATTTCATCGAGAACTCCATTAACATAATAGCTAGGTGCAAGTTTACCAATTGTAGTTGCACTCCCGGTAGAAAGCGCCCCTGATACTGATTGAGAGCTTGTTTGAACCCCATCAATATAGGCCTTTAGTGTTTCTCCGTTATACACCAAGCCTAATTGATGAAATTGCCCATCTCCCAGCCCACTTCCACTATTAAATACTTGTCTCCCCATCGTTGCTGTCGTGACTCCTGCTCTAATTTGTCCTGTGCTCTCAATCGCATCCAACTCAATCTGGGTACCTTGCATATAAATCGTATGATATCCACTCCCTGCCACTCCTAATCTCTTAAACCAGGTAGTAACTGTCACTTGTGAGGCTGGGCTAATCGCAGTAATCGTAATGTTATCGCCGGCACCATTAAAGTGATCTGCTCCATCAATCTGACCAATGTCTGCCCCTTGCTCGGTCACCGTTACACTATTTGAATCAAAATTATTTGCAGTCGAATCATAGTGAACGCCACTGCTCTCATTAAAATGTTGGACCATCTTATAACCACTATTCCAAACACTACTTTCTGTTTGTCCATCACTCGCTCCGGTATTACCGTAATATATATATACATAATCAGTGTTAGAATTTTGATCAATTTGGGGAACTTTAACCCACACGTATGAAGACCCGGTTTCATCCCACTTCTCGATTTCATAAGCCAAAACCGTCCCATCAGAATCAGTGAATCTCAAATCCTGACCCAAGTCTTGAGTCTTGGTGTAATCAATATTTGTCCCTGTGTCCAGCTTCACCAATACCGGGAAATCAGTTAGATTTTCACTAGTTACTCCCAAAGTAGCGTCAGTATTATCAAAGGTAATCTTCCTTCGATATGCCCAATTATGATAATCACTACTCCAACCATCCGTCTGATCAAGGACAATCAAACCAGCGCTGGCTGTGGCTTCAACTCCATCCAAACTCGTCCAGGTATTTACTGTCTCAGAAACTAACGTGGAACTATCCCCTCCACTCCAGTCCGTTTGGACCCATGGCGTACTTGTCGCTCTAATTCGGGGAATTACCACATCATTCACCAAGAAAAATAGTCCAATCGCCATTCCAGCCGTCAACGCACTAATAACCGCCATCTGTAACCACACAAACGAAAACCTTGGTTTCAAATATCGATTTATCAACTTTTCTTTGATCGTCATATGTTTATCTTGTTAATTAATTCCCCGCTATTCCTCCCAAGAACCCGAAGGCTTGGGATAAGTTGGATACCACCAAATTTAAGGCACTCTTAGTTTCTTTCGGAGTAATTACTACTCGATCTACCGAGGTTGCTTCATTACTTGCTTCATCCATCGACAAAGCCTTGAGGTGATATACCTTTGATGGCTGCAAATTAGATATCACCACCAAATGATTGAAAGTTCGATTACTGTCTTGCTGAGTTTTGCTCCCCAAACTCCCACCCGATCCTTCTCCATACGCTACCTGAGAAGTCGAGAGTTCATCCGTATCCCAGGACACAACTAGTTGGGCCGTTGCCTCTTCCCCTACTCCCAGAATCACTGGCTCAACTTTCAAATTGGCAATCGACGGCGGTCGCGTATCCGACGCCGTACTAAATGTCTGTGCTGACGCTACCGCCTCATTCCCTACCTTATCGCGTCCTTTTACTACCATCGTATATGCAGTATTGGGCAGTAACCCAGAGATCAAAGCTCGGTGGGCTGTCACCAACTTCACATCAATATTATCCTGCGCAGCAGATGGATTGGCCGAGGGGTAATAAGTAATTATCGAAGAAATTGGCGTATTAGTCACCCACGTGACCAAAATCGTTCCCGTTGCAGTCCCCTTAACTTGTTGCAGCTTCACCAAATCAATTCTTGGTCGCGGCAGAGTCTCAAAGGAATAGGTATCTCCCTCGTATTCATTATTCTCACTGTCAAACAGACTAACCTTGTAATAATACTTGGTCCCATCCGCCAGTCCGGTCAACTGGACAGTATAGGTCGACTCAGCCGTCCCCACACCCATCTCACTATAGCCTCCAAAAGCCGTGGTAGTACCGTAATACACTTTCGCTTTACTCGCGTCTTTACTCGTAAACTGGATATTCACTGTATCCAGTCCAATCGACACCGCCTTCACTTCTTTAGCAGTTGGCGCCGGATCAGTCGCAAACGTATATTCTTCGCTCGATCCCAAATTCCCGTCCTCATCCGTCCACTTCGCCACAAAATAATAGGTTGCCCCTGGGCTCAAATTGTTGAGCGTCAATGAATGTACTGTCACTTGATCAGAATTCCCCACCTCTTCATCAAAATAATCTCCGCTCGCCGTCCCGTACGCCACTTTCGAATCGGCCGTTCGTGACGTCGTCCAATCCACCTCAGCCTTCTTGGTGGTAATCTCACCAACCTCAGGCTCCCCGACCAAAGGCGCTGCCGTGGTATATTTTCCATCTGGATATAGCGATACTGCACTCGAAAATGCTCCGCAGTTATTGGCCGAATCACAGGCTCTTATCTTGTAGTAGTAGGTTATCTGGCTTAACCCTGTATCCACATATGAAATGCCCGAAGTTGATGCTTGACCGACACATCCGCAATATCAGCGTTTAGGGGTATGCCTGGCGCCGTCGTATTGGCCGTAAAGGTAACGCTTGCATAGTTGTCATAATCAACATTCCCCGCTTCATCCATGACTACCACATACAAAGTATTTTCTCCAGGAAGTGTCGCATATGCCGACGCTCCCAAACTATTCGAATAAGCTCTCGTAACTGACGACTCGGTTGGGAGTGCATTAACCGAGTAATAGTACTGCAAATTAACCAGTGAGCCATAATAAGCAACCGGTGCCTCCCACTCGAACTCAAACGAATTGACCGTATTTGTTTCCGGTGTCACCGTCAAACTGGTCGGAGCCGACGGAGCGCCATTATTGTAATAAAAAGATCCGGTCGTATAACTGCTATAGTTACCAGCCGTATCACGCGAACGCACATAAAAAGTATTCGTTCCGGTCTGGTATCCCGTAATCCCTGTCACACTCACTCCGCTCGTACACTGATCACTCGCCAAAGTCCCTGAAGCCGTTGCCGTTTTATAACAGTACTCAATCCCTCCACTGGCACTATCGGTCGCACTCTCCCAGCTAAAATCAAAATCATTGACCGCGGTATAACCCGAAGGATCCGCCGCCAAACCGGTTGGCACATTCGGAGCTTCATTATCATATTTATAAATAAATGGTTGCCATGCCGTCCCACTCACATTCCCCGCATCATCCTTGCTTTTAATCCGTAAATAGTAAGTACTCCCGGTAACTAGCGAGCTAGCTGTAAACGAGCTTGGAGTAATCAAAGTTCCCGCTGTTTCTGGATCAGCGTCGCTATCGGATCCGAAATATACATAATACCCAACTATTGCACTTCCCGTCTCGGTATCACTGGCCCCGCCTGTTACTTCCGCATCCG
>Ga0075973_125_pt1 | contig 6809 bp, 9 predicted proteins | sample RifGroA2_FD_67999 | JGI IMG/M metagenome (GOLD analysis project Ga0075973, IMG submission 67999) | Parcubacteria bacterium GW2011_GWA2_46_7
TTTTGGTTCCCAACCTCTTTTTTAAATTAGAAAGCTCTTTCTTCAACAATTCCGGGGCGTTCATTTTCACGTCCAGGTACGTTCCCCACTCTTCTTCAGGATGCTTCCACCGGGCGATCTGGGCCGCATAGCAGTACATGCACCCGAACAGGCACCCGTTGTAGGGGTTGATAACCCGGTCGGATCCGGGCAACCCGGATTTCGTAAAAATAGTTTTCGCCTCGATAATATTAATCTTGGGATTCATGAAGTATTACCTCCCCAGCCGTCAATAAACTCTTTGGAAGTCATGGTCTTGCCGTACATGATCGGAAAAGTGTACCGCATAAGGTACCCCGACAGTTCCTGGCGCACTTGTTCGTCGGTTGTTTCAATCAAATCCTTCAAAATCACAAAGTTGCACCCTGCCTGAAACCCGCCGCATACTGTTGCCAGCACGCACCCGTCCGTAAACACACCGGTGATAACCAAATACTTGATACCTTTATCCCACAATATCTGCCGGAACGCATTGTCCGCAAATGTATCGTAGGTGTTCTTCGTTACCACAATGTCGTCCGCTTCCGGCTGTACTTCATAGAATTTTTCGGAAAACCCCGTGGTATCGGTGGAATAGTAAACGCACGCTGGATCCGTGTAAAGTTCCCGCAGGTTCGGAGGCAAAAATTCTTTTGTCCACGGGGTGATTTTCGTATAAATTACCTGTCCTTTGATGGTTTCCTTAAACTGTTTTATGAAAGAAATAAGACCGGGCACCATGCTCCTGATTTTGCCGAACTTCAAATTCCCGTCTTCACACTGCTCATGGCAGCACCCGTTGACGATATCAATAACCACCAAGGCGGTGTTCTGGCTGTTCATTTTTTCGTAGGGTTTCATAAAAAAATTATATCACAAAAATGAACCGCCCCGCGAATTTTCACGCGGGGCAGATTTTGGCTGCGATGCTATGCCTTTTTTCTGGGTGCGAATAGCGCCCAGAAACCAATGCCAAATGAAATGATGAACGCTGCACAGTATAGCAGACCGCCCCAGTTCCGTTGGCCAAGGATCATCTTGTCGAATGACGAACCAGACCACATGACAAGAATGATAAAGGCGACAATGAACAAGAATATCCCTAACAATGTCCGTTTCATGTTAGCTCCTTTCGCTCTAAACGGGATATTTCATCATACCATAAAAACAAGATGTTTGCAAACGGCTTGTTTTACCTTATTACTGTTGCCATTTTGAAGGATTCCTAATTTACCGCCATTCGGAGCTTTGGCATAATCTGTTTGCGCAATACCGCGATTTCCAGCTCCGCCCAGTTACTCTTGAACACACACCCCAATGACGATCCCAAAAGTTTTTGCCCTTCCGGACTAGCGCAAAAAATATGACTTTTCTTTGCCTCAAGATCAATCATATTCAAAAATGACCAACGAGCGCCAACCTCTTGAGATAACTTCGCCACCCTATCTTCAATAATCTCTTTGTCATTCAGAATTTCCGAACCGTATACGACAAGCTGGTACGCCCGTATGGGAATGCCGATATCGTATTCTTTGGCGTCGTCTCTAAGCGCTTGTTCTATATTATTATTTATCCAATCGGTGGCATACAAAAACATTTCATGAATCATCTGTTCCTTAAAACCGAATTCTTGTTCAAGGAAAGCCGCCGCGTGCCTGTCGCGGGGAGACGCATTGGAAGCGGTAAAATTCAACGAATTATGATAAATAGCTCCGTACAAAAGTTTCGCGTGGCCGGGAAGCGGCTTTATTGTATCCTTCATGAACCGCTCGGTGACAAGCGTTGCCGCAGCGCCGATCAATTCATTTTGGATGTTAGCGCGGGAAAACTCCTTTTCCGGCTCTCCCTCACGGTGATCGATAATTTCGATTACCCTGTCGGCAACCACCACCTTTGGCATCCTTTTCATTGAAGAAGCATCAACCAAAATATAATTGTCCCAATGATTTTCTCCGTTATTGTACGCCAACAGCGACGCGGTGCCGTCTATATCGGGATTCACCTTTGCGGTAACGAGGGTCCGGGACATATACCACTATAAAGATATCATCGTCGTTGATTTGACGGGGATATAGTCAAGCCACAGCGCGGCCTGATAAGCAGCCTCCAGGTTTTTTTCGCCGTCCTCGATAATGACATCCACCCCGCCAAGGTGCTTAAAAATCTTTTCCCAGGCTTCCGGATCTTTCTTGGAGCCGAATTCCGACATGTCATAAATATCAATTTGCCCGGATAGATCAGGGCCTAAAGCCTTTTCCAGAATCAAGCGCGATGTTTGTTTACGTGAAGTAGCTATGGCAACAACTTTCATGCTTCGCATGTTCCCAATAAGAACCTGGATTGCCTGCTGATTAAAATAAACCGGCAATTCGTCTGGGGCGCCACTGTTCTTGGTCTGCAACGCCTTGGTTACGGCCAAAAGCTCTATATCAAGGCTACGATCTATTTTACCGCCCCGGTATGCTTAACGCGCGTGTCATACCACTGCACGACCTCGGCGAACTTACCGGAATGCTTTTCGGCATCAAAATCTGGATCAAAGCTGTAAATGACTCCACCAAGATCCGTGACAATGGTTTTCATCATATTCATTCTGCGCCGATTAATTGGCCGATATTGCCATCAATATCTTGAAATGTCGCGAACCATTTATTGGTGGGCGCCAAAAACGGCTGGGCAATGAATTCCACACCTTTGCCAACCAATTCTGTATACGACTCTTTTACCGAATCAACGCTGATATTAAACATCATTCTGTATGGATCTTTATTATTACCATGTACTTCGGAATGATTACCGATCCATAAATAAAATATACCAACGCGTAAACCGATACCTGTATCGTTCGCATACCCCAGCTCCTCAATCACCTCAAATCCAAATTTCTCCCGATACCAATCGGATAATTTCTTGTAGTTTTCCGACCAAATAAGAACCGCGGAAATCGATTTGAACATAACCTTTTAATCCCAGGGCCAAGCGATGTTACCCCAATCAATGAACGTATTGTCTTCCAAAAGCCCCCAAAAATACAAAAATGCGTGCCAGGCTTCGACAAATGTTGTTTTGATCAGATTCCACGCCCACACCAAAATCTTCCAAATGTAAGCCAAGATGTGATCCAGAGCCCAGTTCAAAACCACATTCACGATCTGCACGATCTTACCCCATAGCCATCCGAACCAATCCCAAACTTTGGCTACGAACGCACCCACATCGGGAAGAGGTTTTTCCAGCAGTTCACGAAAGGTAATGGCTCCGGCAAAAGACGGTGCAACCAACGACATGACGCACAAGATACAGCATGTTATTAAGATGGTTTTCTTCATGGAAATTTTTCCGATAAGGAAAGAATCCGATTAATCTCTGCCAAAATCAATAACCATGTACTCGATGCGCCACGAACCGTTTTCCTTCCGCAACCGATACTCGAAGGGGGTCAGTTGTTTTCCGAGCACGATATTCCCCTTCAAAAGTCCCTGATTATTTTTTATCTCGCGGTACGAAACAGAAAAGCGCGCGGCCCCGCTAAGCAATCCCGATGCGCGCAGTTGGTCGGCGAACTGCTTGTATGCTTCGAACGAAGATGCCTCACGGAAAGCCTCTGTGGTGTACTGGTAGTACGCGGCGGTGACATCCCCTTTGTTAAGCGCATCCCATTGCCCACGCGCCACCAGCACGATGGAACGGGTAAAATAGAATACCACACCAAGGATGACACAAATGACTACGAGGACAATGGCGACGATTTTCAATACCTTTGTCTTTGTCTTTTTCCCGACAGGAACGTCGGACACTGTTTTTTCGATAACTACTTGTTGTTCCATAATTTCTTATACAATAACTCTTTTAATTTTAACCCGCCGGCCATAAGCCTGCAAGTAGTTACAAATAATCGTCGGGGTTCACCGAAGCACCCAGCGGCAAAAGCCCGAACCACCGCTTCTCGGTCTTGAAACTGTCGGTCGTATACACCGTGAAGTGCAGATGCGGCCCCAGAGCAAGTCCGGTTTTACCCATATTGCCTATGGTTTGACCGCGCTTAACCGTCTGCCCTACGGTTACCGCCACATAGGAAAGGTGCGCGTAGAGCGTCGTCAGCCCGTACGGATGTTCAACCGCCACCCATCTGCCGTACGCGTATTTGCCGTCATTGCCGATTGCTTTGACGGTACCGATATCTGCCGACACAATCGGTGCGCCTATCCCGAGTTTTGATCCGAAATCGAGCCCGTTGTGGAACGAATAATACTTCCTGGTAATGCTTCCTTTAGGCACTTCGCCGTACTCCTGGGTCAGGTGGCCTCCGGGAAGCGGCGCGGTAAACAAACCGATTTGTTTGCGTGGAATCTTACCGAAATCAATGTACTTACGCAGCTCGGTTTCGAGTCCGTTGATGTCTTTTTCGATTTGCTGCTGCTTGGCGACGGTGTCGTTCAGGAGTTTTTGGTACAACGCCTCCTGGTTTTTGGTGGCGCTCAAAATGTTCTGCTTTTCGTCTTTCTTATCCTCGGCGATTCCCTTTTGCACATCCAAAGATCCGCGCAGATTCGTGTACTGCTGTTTTGCCTTTTCCGAACTCGAGAGATCGGTTTCCAGGGTATTTTTCAAAACCCGCAAAAAATTCATTTTCTCCAAGATCTTTTCCTGGATATTGTCGAGGTATGCGATTTCGCCGAAAAACTCGGAAAACTGCTCAACGGACAAAAACACCATTAGCTGACTTTTGTTGTCGATTTCGTTCACCACATTGATAAGCTCGGAAAGTTGACCGGTGTTGTTGCCAATGCCTTCCTGGGTGGTATCGATGCTGTCGCTCAACTCCTCGATGCGCAGCTGGGTCGCTTCCAATTTTTTCCGAGTGATGGAAATATTGTAGTTGACGTTCTTGATTTCCTTGTCGATCTGACCGAGCTGGCTCTTAAGGGTTTTTTGTTCGCTGTAATTTTCCTCGAGTGTACCGCGGTAGGCATCTGCTTCGCGCTCCAGCGCCTCGATTTCCTTTTCCTTGTCCAGAATGCGCTGTTTCAAATCGATCACCACGTCGCCCTCGCCCCATGCCCGGTACCCCGGCGACATAACGCCCTGCAAAGCAAAAACTCCCATAAGGGCGGCAAAAAGAAAGACACATTTTAATACCGGATATTTCATTATAAAAGGGTTTGAATCGCGTTATCGATGCGGCGCATGACCGTATCTTTACCGACAATCGCGGCAATATCGAACGGCGGGGGCGATGCTTCTTTACCCGAAAGCACAACGCGCAACGGCCACAGGACGTGCCCCTTGTCTCCCTGATAAAGTTCTTCGAGCGCCACGGTGATTTTTTCCTTACCGAACTCGTCTGGTGATACCTTGTCGAAAACTTCCTTAATCCGTTTTAGAATCCCCCTTGTTTCATCCCTGGTCATCTGCTTCCACGGGATCATGGATGCCTCGCAGGACGGATCTTCAAAAAAATAACGGATTGCGTCCTTCAATTCTCCCAGCGTGTTTAGACGCTCCACCGCAAGCGCAAACACCGATTCAAGATAAGCGGGAGTGGCGATGGTGCCAGTTTGCGGATACCGGTAGCCGTTTTCTCCGGCAGGCTCCAAAAAGCCATCTTGTACCAGGAACGCTACGGCAGTTTCGCGCAAATCAGCCACGGACTTTTTCCGAAGATAGTAATTGTTGAACCAATTGAGTTTTACGATATTGAATATAGCTCCCCCTTTCTGTACACGATCGAGCGAAAACTCGGAGATCAATTCCTGGGTCAGGAACACTTCTCGATCTCCCGACGGATGCCATCCCAGAAGCGAAAGAAAATTCAACAACGCTTCGGGCAGGTATCCCTGACCGATATAATCCTTCAAGCTGGTGGCTCCATGGCGCTTCGATAATTTCGTGCGATCGGTTCCCAAAATCAACGGCAGGTGCGCATATATGGGTTGCTCCCAGCCAAACGCACGCTGAACCAAAATCTGTTTCGGAGTATTGGGAATATGATCCTCTCCCCTGATTACGTGGGATATTTTCATTTCATGGTCATCAATCACCACGGAATAGTTATACAAAGCACCGTCGAGCCCACGCGAAATCGCAATGTCTCCCAATTGATCTGTAGAGGTTTCGATGGTCCCCCGGATGACGTCTTCGAACGCAACTTTTTCGTTTCCCACTTTCAAACGGACCGCAAACGGCTTTCCTTGATCCATGTTCTCTTTAACCTGCTCGGGACCAAGTCCGCGACACTTTCCGCTGTAGCGGTATATTTCTCCGCGCGCTTCCATATCCTGGTGCGCCGCCATAAGTTCTTCCTGCGAACAAAAACAATGATAAGCTTTCTCTTCATCAATAAGCTGCTCGAGATAGCGCCGGTATATATCCGCGCGCTCCGATTGCCGGTACGGCCCATAAGGTCCGCCGACATCGGGACCTTCGTCCCAATCAAGCCCAAGCCACTTAAGACATTCTTTTATGTGTTGAATAGAGCCCGCAACTTCTCTTTCTTTGTCAGTATCCTCAATTCTTAGTATAAAAATGCCGTCATTCTTTCGTGCCCAAAGCCATGCATAAAGAGCAGTACGAATACTACCCATATGCATAAACCCAGTCGGTGACGGTGCAAACCTTGTTACTATTTTTTTATCGCTCATACTGACATTTTAGCATTTTATTTGGAAAATCCTAAGCGGTATAATTTAAAAGACCACTCTTTCGTATTTGCATTTGCATTTACTACTTGAATGGTCAAAATTTATAAGCGGGATTTTTTCCCAAATAGCCTTTCGGCTAATCTGGGATTT
>Ga0075973_122_pt1 | contig 6478 bp, 8 predicted proteins | sample RifGroA2_FD_67999 | JGI IMG/M metagenome (GOLD analysis project Ga0075973, IMG submission 67999) | Parcubacteria bacterium GW2011_GWA2_46_7
AACGTCATTTGTTTTCTCGGATGCCTGCTTCACGAGCGAGGCAGCCACATTTTCCATCTTATCCTCCAAAACAATCTCTTTGGCCACGGTCACACCGTCTTTGGTGATAATCGGAGACCCGAATCCCCGATCCAAAATAACATTGCGCCCCTTAGGACCCAAAGTCACCTTGATCGCATTCGCCATTTTGTCGATACCGCGTTTCAATGCTTCGCGCGCCTTATCTTTGTGTAAAATCTGTTTTGCCATAAATGCGTAATGATTAATTCTGTTATTTGATTGATTATTCTATAATGGCCAAAATGTCCTCTTCGCGACCAATGAGATACTCGATCTGTTCCCCTTTTTCGTTTTCCACTTTGATCTCGTCGGGTCCGTATTTCTTGAACAACACCATATCTCCGACCTTCACCGACATCGCAATCCGCTCGCCTTCGTCATTCAACTTCCCTCCCCCTATCGCAACGATCTTACCTTTTTGGGGCTTTTCGCCTTCGGCAGTGTCGGGAATAACTATTCCGGTTTTTGTTGTTTTCTCCTCTTTAATGGGCTCAATGAGCACATAATCGGATAACGGCTTTATATTCATATCTGTTACGCTTAATTAATTAAAAAATCTTCTTTTAGCAGTTTAAAGCTTCAACTGCTAATTGTCAAGGAACAACAAACAAAGTTACCGATTTTGTTTAAATCGAAATGGCAACGCTGCCAAGATTCTTTGCCAGATCGCGCGTTTCGTTGACCACAATAACATTATGCGCATCTTTGGTCGCCTTATCCAATTCATCTGCCTCGATTCTATTGCTTGCTACAGTAATAAAGATTGTTTCGGGATAATTTTTCCGCAAAAATTCAATAAGATCAAGATCTTGACGAATCCCGAGCGCCGGTCCAGAAACAACCACTTTCATTTTAGAAAGATTAAACAGTTTCAGGGTACTCACCGGATCAAGGTATGGCTCGTATACAAAAACATCGGCGCCCAATGATCGCAGAAACGGCTCTTCATATTCATTACTCACTGATTCTACCGCGAGAACCGAGCTATCGGGCCACGTATCTAACTGCTTTTTCACCCATGGAGATATAGCCGAAGCAACGTCTTCCTTCGTCCCTTCTGGGACATCCAAAAAGATAACAGATGGAGGAGTTTTTTGTTTTGCTGTTTCCTGAGGAGCCGCGGCTCCTTTATCAAAGAAAGTGAGGAACTTCCGTGTTTTGTGGAAGATTTTTTCTCCCGCATCGCTTGCCATAGCTGAAATCAAAAATGTTACCACGCTGGCAAACGCTAACGCACCTCCTTCTGCCGGACTCATAATCCCAAAACGAGTCGCTAGAAATACAACAAAAAACGTAAACTCACCCGCTTGGGCAGAGGAAATGCTTAAAATTGTCGACCCCAATGGACCGATACCCGCATATCGCGCTAACGGATAGGTTATCAATAACGTAGCAAGTAACTCAAAAATTATAAAAACAAGGGTGCGCGTGCTGAATAAATTCACCAGGCTAAGATCCGCTATACGCAACGCGGATATGAAAAAAAGTGGTACTAATAAATCTCGCGCCAAACCAAGCTGGGCCTCCGTTTTTGCAACAAATTTTGTCCTGCGCCACAACAAACCGGCAATAAAGGCCGCGGTTGCAGCTGAAATACCTGCGAACTGTGCCGTCACCCCAGCTAAAAGCGCAACTGATAGCCCCATAATAAACGGCGACTCATTCGGGCTTAATGCATGGCCAAGCAATTGTTTGCCAATAAACGAACCTGCTATATATAAACAGATAAAAGAAACAGAAAGAATTGCAAGCCATACCACGTTAATTGCACCTGTCTGCTGTCCAAGAACAAGTCCAAGCGCCAATGGCAACATACCACTGGCAACATCCTGGACCACCATGAGCGTCATACCAAGAATCCCCACGGGTTCATCGAGCCAATTTCGCTTTCTGATCGCGTCAACCACAATTGCCGTGCTTGACTGCATCACTGCAAATCCTATTACCAATGATCCAACCAGTGTTTCATTACCAAGCGCTCGTCCGACAAGGGCACCTAAAATCATCATAATACCCATCTGACCCAAAACCAAAAACCACGAACGAGCACTTTTCAATGACCCGCGTGTATCAAAACTGTTCCCCGCAAGAAACATCCCAACCAATAAACCAATGGTCCCCAATAAATCAACGGTCTCTGCTACCGGGCCGGTTTGGGGAATAATTCGGATGAATGCAACAATCACGCTCCCTAATGTGATGCCCACAACCGTTCCTAATTTGCCAAAACGAGACAAGATAAATGCAGTCGCATATACTATTGCCAATGATAGTGCGATTTGTATCATAAGAAACTATGTAATTAGTTATGAATGGACTTTACGAATAATCCTCTTCAATGTGCTTTATGGTGCGCTCAAACGGTTCGGGGGTGACATTCCAGTGCCCCACAAACGGATTATCCAAGTCCTCAATAAGCTGAAATACCATAGTAAGTGTGAATCCCAATCCGCCGATAGCAAGCGCGTGGTAAAAAAAGCTTGCAAAAGGCATAACCACAAAAGAAAATAACGCCAACCCCGAAGAAGCGTAAATAAACGTCTTAAGGAGAGTCGGCAACCGTTCTAAGCTTTGCTTAACGCGTTCGGTACGGATTTCGCCAAGATGACCATAATGATCCAATATTTGACTAAATACTACCTGATCGTGATCATCGTCGAATCTAATATCACGAATAACCAACGAAATCTTACGGAACAGCACGCTGTTTTCCTTGTTACGACCCCCGGAACCAAGCGTTTGGAACTTCTCCTCTATTACCTTATTGGCATAACCGAAAATCGCTTCTTTCATACGTCTCGCCAACTCTGCATCGCGGAAATACAATGTCAACCTATATAACCGCTCAAGCGCCTGGGCTTCGAGGTTTATCAGACCTGCAGCTTTATTATACTGTCCCCATACCTCAAATACGACAAAAGCAATCAAAATACCATATAAAGTTCCGAACACGGTTAAAAACGCCCCTAACCCTCCGATATCGGATAAGTATACGGGGGTATTAAAGAACACCCGAGCTCCAAACGATAATGCGATAACCAACATCGCAAAAAGCATTGAGTTTTTTATCACGGTTTTCATAAAAGATTAATAATATTTATTATATTACCACAATATGAATGATAGCACAAAAAATAAAACAAATACCCCCTGGAACAATAAGCTGGGAATCTTTTTCGGCGTCTCATTATCCTGAATCTTTTTGTGCAGAGAGAAAAGAGTAAACCGTTTCAACCACTCGCTGGGATAAAACAAATACGCCAAATAAACAATATCCCAAAGCAATGCGCCCAAAACACCGACTATCAATGAAGGATGAGTATACAGGTGGGCAATGAGGGATGGAAAGTCCGGAAAATCTGGCCATAAAATTCCCGATACGGAAAGCAACAACCCAATGCACGACGTCACCGTAATGTCCCAGAAAATAATCTGTTTGCCTTGGCGCCCCAATACCCTTTTGCATTCTCCGTTCTTTTCCCGATCTTCATATTTTTTCCCTTTATCGCCGTCCCAATGAGGTATCGCATCAAGGATAATATGAGAAATAATACCCACAATAAATGCCACTATCGGGTTGGCAATCTGTCTGCCAATCGCCAACCCGGCAAATACGTGCACCGTATCCAGCATACCGATAAAAAATAATTTATTCCAAAAGCTTTTCTTCTTCGCCCGACTGAATCAAGCGGTCAACGCGGTCGGTCATCAAATCCAAACGCTTGGTCGTGTCGTCGTAGGACGATTGCGCGTTGGATAAATGCTTCCCCAACCGGTCGAAATCATCGGTGAGCTTTTCGGCGTCTTTGCGCACCTGCTCAAAGCGCTTAATCACCTCTTTGGTTTGTTTCGAAAACTGCACATCCTTGAACCAATGCTCGATCACGCTCATCGCCAGGTAAAACAAATTCGGTGAGGTGATAATGATTTTTTTCCTAAGGGCATAGGTAGTCAGATCTTCTTTCACGCTCTTGGTTCCAGGGTTCACGATTTCGTAATAAATCGCCTCGGCGGGAACATACATCATCGCATAATCAACCGTCCCTTCGCCGGGCAGAATATACTTGCTCGCAATTTCGTCAATACGCGCCTTCACGTCGCTGATAAATGATTTTTCGGCATTCTCTCGATCAAAATCGGTTTCCGCACCGATCATCTTGGAAAAATTATCCGCGGGAAATTTTGCGTCAATGGAAACAACCCTGCCGTCGGGCAGTTTGAATACGGCATCGGCTCTTTCGCCGGACGAAAACCCGTACTGGAGCTCGTAGAGTTCTTTGGCGTAATACTGCCCCAGCAAATGTGCCAACGATGCTTCGCCCCAGCTCCCGCGGGCTTTCGGGGACTTAAAGACTTCCTCGAATTTTTTCAAATCCTTGACTGATTCGTGCATTTGTTTCAGACGCTCGTCAATCTCGGTAGTGCGCTGGGTAAACGCCTTTGCCTCGGTATTCATGGTCCGGGTGGTGTCGCCAACGGTTTGACGCACCGCATCCAGACGCTTTTCCAAATGCTCCATGAACTGCAGTTGCATGGCGCTTATCGCCTCGCGTAAATCCTTCACCTGTTGGTTCTGCACTGTATCGGTGTCTTTTTTGCGCAACAATAAAAACATGACCCCCGCGAACATCAAAAATAAAACAATAAAATAAAACGTGTTCATACAAGAATTGTAGCAATCCAAAACAACAAAAGCAATTCACGCACTTTGACCAAAAAACTAGTTTGTGCTATAATTCTATACTGCAAATTATCGCAGAATCTAAAACGAAAGGAGGTGAATACCATGAACCCCACCAAGGAAACGGGGTACGCGATGCGTCGGGCGCCGCCCGTCGCATAAGAATCCTTGCGGCAGAAGATGACGACAGCTTCAGGAACATCCTGGAAGAGATCCTGGAGATGAGAACTGGTTGATATGGCCCGCGAGTTTAGGCCGGACCTGATTGTTTCGGACAATCGGATGCCGAACCGCGACGATGGCGTACGAGCGATCAACAAAATCATGCAATTTCTGCCCGAATGCCGTTGTATCCTCTGGTCAGCCGATGATCCAAACGATTTGCCGGTATTCCCAGGAGTATTCGTGTCAAAGGGTGCCAGCATTATCGCGCTTCGAGATGCGATCCTGAGCCAACTGGTCCAATAAATAAAATGCCCCGCGAACCAATCGCGGGGCATCACTTTTTATGAAAGCTTAATAAATTTCTTGAGCAATTTTTGCGGCCACAGCACCGAAACTCCCAACACCAGAAACGGCAAACTTGCCCACAGCACCTGCGCGTACGGATGAATAAACAGATTTTGCATGAAGGCGCTGAAACCCTCGGGAAGTTCCGCCGCCATAAATACCAGAATGGATGAAATGAAAAAACCACTCAAGGTCAAGTTAAACAAAAAGGAAATGAACCAATGCGAAGGGCTGAATCGCATTACCGACGAGCGACTCACCAACACGTAAAGAATGGGTAGTAAAAGAACCGAACATCCGATTTTGATAATGGCTGTCCAACGGATGTTTTCCTCAAGCCCCATGTATTCCAAAAGGTAAGGTCCCACACCAAATGACATCACCCGGTTGATCAGCTCTATTCCCAACCGCCAGAAATATAAAACGAAGAATGATGTCGCCACCCAGTGATAATGAAACGTAATACTCACGAAAAATATCAAAAGTACCACGAACAGAAGCAAAGCGAATTCCGGTCCAAAAATCATAGTTAATCGATTACTTTAAAAAATTCCTGAGCAAACTCGTCGATCTTTTTCTTCATTTTCGGGGTTACTCCGACAACATTGCTCACTTCGATGGTAACGTGACTGCCTTTGGGACCCCGGAACGAAAACTGAACGGTTTGACGCGGTCTGGAGAAACCGCCGAATCCCGACCTTGTTTGTGCTTGCCCGAATCCTCCTCCAAAAAACTCACGCAACACATCTTCAAGTCCGCCATTCATATCGAATCCGAACGGGGAAAATCCCGCGGCATTGCCCCACCCGGTATTCCTGTTCGGAGAAAATCCCGCTCCGCCGTAGCGCCGCATCATATCGTACTGCGCCCGCTTGTCTTTATCGGACAAAATTTGATACGCCTCGTTGATTTCCTTGAACTTCTTTTCATCACCTCCCGCCTTATCGGGATGATATTGATGCGCCAACTGGCGATACATCCTTTTTATTTCGTCTTCCGCGGCGTTCTCTTTTACTCCCAAAATTTTGTAATAGTTCTTATCCATTTTGGCGTTTCCGTAATCAGAAATATTTTATTTCTTTCGTGCTATCGAAAATGATTGATCCTCATCAAAGCGAAAGGACTTCCTTTTCCACGGTTATCCTGCCGATAGTGATAAGCCTTACCCCGCGCAATATCCCGAATACCGAAAGCTCGATGAAAGAAAACACGAATCCGACCATATTT
>Ga0075973_123_pt1 | contig 6185 bp, 8 predicted proteins | sample RifGroA2_FD_67999 | JGI IMG/M metagenome (GOLD analysis project Ga0075973, IMG submission 67999) | Parcubacteria bacterium GW2011_GWA2_46_7
ATGTCAAATGTCATGTTTTTGTTTATGCAACTATTTTACAATGGTTTTCGAAAAACGCAATATAAATCATTGTTTTTTTAATTTTTTCGTGGTTTAATGCACATACATTATGATTTCTGTTCTTATCCAGGAAAAAAAGAAAGCGTTTGCCTTGATAGCCGCTATTTTTGTTTTGGCGATCGGGGCAACCGTATTCGCATTTCCCGGGCTCGTGAATACGGGTATTTCGTGGGTATCGGGCAAAATCGGAGTTTCCGCTCCCTCTTTTCATGTACCGGGATTCAGGCTTGGGCTTGACGTGTCTGGGGGAACCTCTTTGATTTACCGGGCCGATGTCGCGGGATTGTCGAATAACGATCGTATCACCGCTTTGGACGGTCTTAAAGATGTTATCGAACGCAGGATAAATTTGTTCGGAGTGCAGGAACCCCGGATTGAAGTCTCGAGAAGCGGGGACGAGTGGCGCTTAATCGTGGAACTTGCGGGAATCAAAGACATTGCCCAGGCCATTGAAATGATCGGACAAACCCCGTTCCTGCAGTTTTGGCAGGAGCAAGCCGGCAAGAGTTCAGAAGAGCTGTTTGAAAAGTATAAGCCCGAAGAAACATTGCTCCATTTCGAAGAATATTTTGAAGCAACAGAACTCACCGGCCGTTTTTTGAAGCGCGCCGAAGTGGTGTTCGACCAGACTTCTTCGATTCCGGCGGTATCGTTGGTGTTTGATGAAGAAGGAGCAAAGGTCTTTAAAGATCTGACTACAAAGAATTTGAATAAACCGCTGGCCATCACCATCGACGGCATTCCTTTGAGCGCGCCGATCGTGGGTGATGTGATTACCGACGGGCATGCCCAGATCACGGGAAGGTTTAGTTTGGCGCAAGCGAAAGACCTGGCCAACAACTTGAATCAAGGAGCATTGCCGGTTCCTATCACCCTGATCTCCCAGCGTTCGGTGGGCGCAACCCTGGGCAACGATTCTTTGAATAAGATGGTTTATGCCGGTATCATCGGTTTTATCACTATTGCGGTATTCATGGTTCTGTCCTATCGGCTGGGGGGATTATTTTCGGTTGTCGCACTTTTGATCTATATTCCGTTAACCCTGGCGATTTTCAAACTTGTGGGGGTAACCTTGACGCTTTCGGGCATCGCGGGGTTCCTGTTATCCATGGGTATGGCGGTTGATGCCAATATTCTTATTTTGGAACGTATCAAAGAAGAGCTGCGGAGCGGGAAAGAGGTTGTGCACGCGATAAGGGAAGGGTTTTTGCGCGCCTGGCCGTCCATCAGAGATTCCAATGTTTCCAGCATCATCACGGCACTGGTATTGTATTTTTTCACTGCCAGCATTGTGCGGGGATTTGCCCTGACGCTTTTGATCGGGGTGGTGACGAGCATGTTCTCGGCGATCTTCGTATCGCGGACGCTTATTATGGCGTTCCTGGGCGAGAAAAGCGGGCATAGCAAGTTTTGGTTCGGGGTACGCATGAAAGAAATGGAAGACAGTGGACTGAAACCCGGTATTGATTTTACGGGCGGGGCGCTCTGGGAATTCAAGTTCGGGAACCCAATGGATAAAATCGTTCTGGAACAGCAGCTCGAAACTATCATGAAAACCGACGTCTTGATTTCAGAGTCGTCGGACGGTATTTTCAGCGCCCGCATGAAAGAATTTTCGGAACAGGAGCATCAGGGATTCGTGCAGGAACTAGAAAAATCAGATGAAAGTTTCGAAGAGTTGCGTTGGGAAACCGTGGGGCCCACGGTTGGCAAAACATTGCGGGACAAGTCTATGGTCGCGATCGTCATGGTGGTGGTCGGCATCTCCGTTTATATCGCATTTGCCTTCAGAAAAGCATCGTACCCCGTAAGCTCGATTAAATATGGTTTGATTACGGTGTTGACACTGTTCCACGATGTCATCATTCCTATCGGGGCGTTCTGCGCGCTCGCGTATTTTCAGCATGTGGAAATCGACACCAATTTCGTGGTGGCAATTCTGGTGATCATGGGTTTTTCGGTTCACGATACGATTGTGGTGTTCGATCGCGTACGGGAAAAACTCATGCGCTTTAACGGCAAGGATTTCGGCGCGCTGGTCAACGAAAGCCTGAACGAGACTCTGGTGCGGTCTTTCAATACATCGCTCACCGTAGTATTCGTTCTTCTTGCCATGTTTTTCTGGGGCGGAGCGGTGTTGAAATATTTCATCCTTGCCATGCTTATCGGCATGATAGTAGGAATGTACTCCTCGATTTTCATTGCCAGCCCGTTGTTGGTGGATGTATGGAAGTGGCAACAAAAGAGAAAATAGAATTTAGAAAATAGAAAATATTCATATGAAAACAATTCTCGTTGATGCAGTAAATGCTTTTGTGATAGAGAGCGAAGGTAGTTTTAAGATTTTCAAAGAAATGCACGATTTACTCGAAACTTTTCCGAATCGAAAAATTATCCTGACGGGAGCCAATGACGAACAATTTAAACAGTTTGGTTTGAACACAATGCCCTACGAGGTTTTCACGCTCAAGCATAATCCCGAAAAAATAGAGCCGTCGTACTACGAAAAAATGCTTGAGCATTTTAGTTTGAACAAAAATGATGTGGTATATTTTGAGCACAACCAGGAGGCGGTAAAAAGTGCACAATCGGTTGGTATTAAGACTTTTTACTATGACAACGATAAGAAAGATTTAGAAGTGCTGAGAACTTTTCTGTTAGAAAGTATTTAGCTTGGTGTATATTGTAAGTACGAGATATATTCAAAAGCAAACTCCCGTCGGGTTAGGGCGGGAATTTTTTATTAGGGGATCAGCAGCCCGACGCTGTTTACGTACCACAGCGTGGCTGCCAGTCCCCCGAACCCCGTAATCAAGAGCAGGATTCCAATAATTTTGTCTTTCATGGTCCTCCTCCTTATCTCAATGATAAACAGAAGTCCCAGTCCACGGTAAGCGCGCCCGGGGTCTGGCACAGGTCAGTGAGGGCGGATTGCACAACAAAGTGCATAATAATCGCCCCAGCTATCAATAGTGCGAGAATTGGGAGTATGTATTCCGGGAAGCTTTGCTCTCGTTTAGGTGACATAATACCTCCTTTCAGGGTGAACACAAGTGATGATTTATACCATAAAATCTAAAGCCCCGCAAGATTGCGGGGCTTCGAGGTCAACGGCAGATTGACCATTGGTAGAAAATCGCCTGCGGTGTCTGGCATAACGTGCTCTTGATGCACGCGATGGCCACGATCACCACAATGGCGACGAGGGCCAGGAAGAGCGCATACTCGACCAAGCCCTGACCCTTCTGGCGAGGGGCGCCCTGACAAATAATGTACCGCTCTTTAGGCGCAAAGAGCAGGACGGCGACGACCGCAGCAACCATTGCCGCGGCAATGCCACAAATCCAGCGCTTCATATTATTCTCCTTTCTGAATCTGAATCAGCGGGTGAGTACGTAGTTTCTTATGGCCGTCATTACCGGGCCGTACAGAGCTACGCATATAAGGGATAAGAAGATAGGGACGCCGATTAAAAGAACTTTTTTATTTTTCACTATGAGCCTCCTGATATTATCTTACACCATTCTACTGATTTCGTCAAAAACAAAGGTTTAACCTTGCGTTGCTTGCTATAATTGATTTCATGAAGCCCCACAAACCGGATTATTCTTTGATCAGCATTATAGCCATATTGTTGGTTGTGGGAACTTTTACTTTGTTCAACGCATCGTCGGTGCGGGGGGAAACCCGGTACCAGGATCCCTTTTACTTTTTGAAACGCCAGGCACTGTTTTTGGGCATAGGGTTTGTTTTGGCATTTTTTGCGTATATGATTCATCACGGATTCTGGAAAAAGATTTCACTGCTTGTTATTCTGTTCGGGTTCGGGATTATGCTTGCGGTTTTCATTCCCGGAGTCGGCGCAAAGCTCCAGGGGGCAACGCGTTGGATCCAGATTGCCGGATATATGTTTCAACCTATAGAGTTTTTTAAGCTGTGTCTGATTATATACTTGGCCTCGTTTTTTTCCGGCAGGGAAGGGAAACGCATTAACAGCATTGGCGAAACCGTTATCCCGTTTTTTATGATCGTAGCGGCAACCGCGGCGATTTGTTACGGTCAAAATTCATTGGGGAGTATGGTGCTTTTATTGGGGATAAGCGGTCTTATGTATTTTTTGGCAGGGCTCGACTTCAAGTACGCGATTGTGTTTATTCTGGTTTTGATGGGTATTGCTTTTATTTTTATCAAGTTTACGCCGTTCCGCATGGATCGTTTGGAAGCATTTAAAAATCCCGATGCGGACCCTTTGGGGGGCGGGTACCAGATCAGGCAACTTCTTATTACTATCGGGTCGGGTGGGTTTAGCGGGGTGGGGCTTGGTCACTCGCGGCAAAAGTTCGAGTTCTTGCCCGAAAGCATGAGTGACTCCATCTTCGCTATCACCGCGGAAGAACTCGGCTTTCTTTTTACGGTTCCTCTTCTCGCGCTCTTCATGCTCTTGTTCTGGAGAGGTGTGAAGATTGCCATGGCGACGAAGGATGGGTTCGGACGCTATCTTGTGATCGGCATCGTGACTTGGATCACGCTCCAGGCTTTCATTAACATCGGCTCCATGCTTGGTGTGATGCCTATGACGGGCGTCCCCCTTCCGCTTGTGAGTTACGGAGGAACCTCGCTTGCAATCACCATGGGCGCGATCGGGGTGGTGTTGAATGTTTCACGGTATGCGAAGATCTAGACCTGTCATGTTAACCGGAGGAGGGACGCTTGGCTCTGTCACGCCTCTTTTGGGCGTCTATGAGGCTTGGAAAAAGATGGATCCCGAACAAGCGTTTGTTTGGATTGGGACACCAGGGGGTCCGGAGACGGAGCTTGTTGCAGAGATAGGAATTCCTTTTGATGTCATTCTCGTCCCTAAAGCCTACCGCTACCTCACCTGGCGTTGGTTTGCCTTTCCGTTCTTTTTCCTTTGGTCTTTTTTTGAAGCTGGGTTCCTCCTTGCGCGGTATCGTCCTTGTTGGATCCTGTCTGCCGGAGCTTACGTCAGCGTTCCTTTGGCTTGGCTTGCGCCTCTCTTTGGGGCGCGCGTCGCCTTGCATCAACTTGATTACGAGCTCGGGATGTCAAATCGTCTGATGGCTCCCGTCGCTTCGCTTGTCACGTCGACGTTTTCCGTAACGAAGAAGCAATTGCCACGCAAGCGAGTGGAAGTCGTGGGGGCACTGGTGTATGGAGGCCACTTGAAAAGCTCCACACGAGAGATGGCGATCGAACATTTTGATCTTGATGCGCACAAATCGACCATCCTCGTTCTTGGTGGGGGGATTGGTTCGCTCGCGCTTAATCGCGTGTTTGAAAGATGGGCTGAGCCATTGGCTTCAGAGTTCAATGTGTTGCACGCGACGGGGTCCGGCAAGCGTGTGTTTCAATCGCGTCGTCCACCGGACCATTATTACGTGACAGAATTGTTTGTGGATGACTTCGGGCAGGCCCTTCATCTCGCCGATCTCGTGGTGACGCGCGCGGGACTCGGAACGTTGATTGAGCTCGTGCAAGGGAAGAAGGCAACGATTTTTGTCCCGCTTCCAAATTCTCCTCAGGAGGAAAACGCGCGAGCCGTAGCGGAGGCACATGCGGGGATCGTCTTGGAACAGGGGAGGCTTGAAACGGATCTTCTGAAAACAATTCACGAAGCGCTTGAACCGCATCGTAAGCGACGTCTTGAAGAAGCGATCGGCAAGCTCTTTCCCGTCGATGGCGCAACGCGAATCGTAGACCTCATCAAACAAAAAAACACCCCGGAATAATCCAGGGTGTTTTTTATTTACCATTCTTCACTTTCACTATCTTCGTCGTCGGAACCCATGTCATCATCTGAATCCGTGTCGTCGTCCGAGTCCGTGTCCATGTCGGCGTCGTCGCCCATGGTCACATCATCGTCGTCGTTCATCGTGTCGTCGTCCATAAGAACGTGGCAGATGCACTTATGAATTAGCGGGGGTATTTTCTCACGGGTTTGGATCAGGACGCAAGAGGGTTGTCAAGAGGGCAGGGAGATGCTATTCTTTCGTCGCTCGTTCGAAGAGAATGTTTCTGCAAACAGCTCCATTCTCCCTCTCACTACGCGCCGGTAGCTCAGTGGTAGAGCAGGGGCCTTTTAAGCCCAAGGTCGCGGGTCCGAT
>Ga0075973_132_pt1 | contig 5577 bp, 6 predicted proteins | sample RifGroA2_FD_67999 | JGI IMG/M metagenome (GOLD analysis project Ga0075973, IMG submission 67999) | Parcubacteria bacterium GW2011_GWA2_46_7
AACCCAGTCAGCGATGTTGTATTCCTGAAGTTTGCCGTATTCGGCATCAGCTAGAAGGGAGTTGACTCTTACACGATCGACAAGGGACTCTAGTTTGTTGTAGATTTCTTCGGTAACGGCAAGCTCGAGAACCATCTGTTCTCTAAGCTGGGCGATCTTTTGTTTAGTATCGACCTTGAGATTTTCGGCTTTCATTTCAAACTCATCTTTGACCTTTATTTTCTTTTTGAGGTCCTTGAGTTCGACAAGGCCTTTGTCCTTGAGTTCTTCGATCTGTTTGTCAAAGCTGGCTCTGACCTCAACAAGCTTGGCTTCTCTTTGTTCGAGAATGTTTTGCTTGGCGGCTTCTCTACCCTCTTCGTTAATCCTCATGACGAGGTATTTGGAGAAGTAGATAACGGAAGTGAGGGCCTTGGGAGAAATATCTAGTAAAAGACTTAGTTTGCTGGGGGCGCCTTTGAAGAACCAAACGTGAGAGACGGGAGCAGCCAGGTCGATATGACCCATGCGTTCACGTCTGACACGGCTAAGGGTAACTTCAACACCACATTTGTCACAAACAATGCCCTTAAATCTAACTCTTTTATATTTTCCGCAGTAACATTCCCAGTCTTTGGTAGGGCCGAAGATGCGCTCGCAGAAAAGTCCGTCCTTTTCAGGTTTTTGAGTACGATAGTTAATTGTTTCCGGTTTGGTTATCTGTCCGTGAGACCATTTCTTGATCTCGTCTGGTGAGGCGAGTCTTATCTGGAGTCCGGTAAAGTCGACGATGTTATTCATTTTTTCAGTTAGTTTGTTTTAATTACTGATATCAGCTTCAACTTCTTCTTGCTGTTTGAAGCCGCCGGCTTCGGCACCTTCTTCTTCAAGATCCTCTTCTTCATATTCGTCGGCAGGAACCATTTTCTCTTCTTCAGGAGCCAGAGGAATGGTTTCTTCAGAGATGACGGCGGCAATTTCCGGTTTGACGGAGAAAAAAGACGCGTCCGGGTTTGGCTCCCAAAAGACACAGCTCAAAATCAAAGGCATGGAAGAAGATAGGCCCGGGCTTCTAAAAGCGCCGATGACCCCACCCCCGGTACCGGCGAAAGCACCGGTAGCGGCTGACGCTACTTCCGTCATGAAGATGGCAAACATAACCCTGGGAAAGCCTCCTGACATGACGATGTGGGAATATCCGCCCGTGTCTCTTTTGTCTGACGGACCGGGACACAAAGCCGACCGGGGAGATGTACGTCATAATGCGTCGGTCATCGAAAAGACGCTCGATAGCTTTGGCATCACCGCTAAAGTCGCCGAGGTCAATTCCGGTCCGGCCGTGACCCAATATGCCATAGAAATTGCCCTGGGCACCAAGGTGTCGAAAATCACTTCGCTTTCCAGCGATCTGGCTCTGGCTCTGGCTGCTCCTACCGGGGCGGTACGCATAGAGGCTCCTATCCCCGGGAGAAACCTCGTGGGTATAGAGATCCCCAACCGCGGACTGGAGTTCGTGACCTTGAAGCGCATGATTCAGTCTGATGTGATGCGTAAATCCAAAAGCAAACTCTCGGTGGCCCTCGGGCTGGATGTATCCGGAAATCCCGTGATTTCCGATATCGGTAAAATGCCGCATGTATTGGTGGCCGGTACGACGGGATCAGGAAAATCCGTCCTTATCAATTCATCGTCGAGCCGGACAAGATACTTTCATCTCTCCGGTGGGCGACCGGTGAGATGGAACACCGGTACAAGCAATTTGCGGAAGTAGGTGTCAGAAACATAGACGGGTTTAATGAACTTTCCGGCTTCCAGGCCATGCCGTATATCATCATCTTCATCGATGAACTCGCTGACCTCATGGCGTACGCACCGGTGGAAGTAGAGGATACAATCTGCAGGCTTGCACAGATGGCTCGCGCTACAGGGATCCATTTGGTGCTTTCTACCCAAAGGCCCAGTGTTGATGTCATCACGGGTCTGATCAAGGCGAACATTCCCACCCGTATCGCGTTCAACGTGTCTTCCATGATCGATTCGCGGGTAGTTCTGGATATGCCCGGCGCCGAGAAGCTTCTGGGACGCGGAGACATGCTGTACATTCCGGCCGACCAGGCCAAACCCAGCCGTATCCAGGGAACGTATGTATCGGAGCAGGAAGTCGGCAAAGTCGTAGACTTTCTCAAAAACCAAAATACTCCGGTTGAGTATACCCAGGAGGTCACCAGTCAAACTGTGATCATCGGTAAAGGTGCCGGAGGAAGTACCGGAGGAGGCGGGCAGGACCAAAAATTTGAAGAAGCCGTGCGTCTCATCTGTCAGCACGACAAGGCCTCCGCGTCGCTTCTTCAGCGGCGCCTATCAGTGGGGTATGCCAGGGCAGCCCGCATGCTGGATCAGCTGGAAGACGCAGGTATCATCGGACCCGCAGAAGGCAGCAAGCCCCGGGACGTCCTCATGAAAAACCCGGATGAATATTTCGCTTCCCGGGCGCAAGCAAGCGGCGATACAGGGCAACATGGATGAAAACCACCGGAACCATTCTTCGGGAAGCCAGAGAGCTCCAGGGCATTTCCCTTTCTCAGGTCGAAGACGCTACCAAAATCCGTGTGAAGTTTTTGGAAGCCATAGAACAGGATGATTATAGCTTTCTTCCGTCTTTTTCCTACGCCAAGGGATTTGTCAAAAACTACAGCGATTTTTTGGGGCTCGACAGCCGCATGGTGATTGCGTTTTTCCGGCGGCAAACGACCGATACGCCCAAGACGAGTCTGTTACCCAAAGGCGTGTCCGATCCTTTGAATCGGTCTCCGTTTCAACTGACGCCCGGAAAATTTCTGACACTTCTGGTCGCTGGGCTCGCGGCGCTGTTTCTTGTCTACCTGGGGCTTCAGTATCAGGGACTGCGCCAGGCGCCGGTACTTGAGATAGAATCTCCGCAGAACCAGGAGGTGGTAAGCCAGAAGCGCATTGATGTGTTGGGTAAAACCGATCCGGACGCCACGGTGACCATAAACGGCGTAAGCGTGCTCGTGCGAAGCGACGGAAAATTTTTCGATCAGGTAGCGCTTGATCCTGGTGTGAACGTAGTGACTATCGTAGCCACGAGTCGTTTGGGTAAAGCCACTACCGTCATCCGTGAGGTCGGATTCAATCCGTAAGCGTGCCCTCTGCCTGGCGGGATTGACATACGCTGTGTTTTGTTCCATACTGGGAAAACTTTAACGATCACTGCCCATGGATCCGATACAGCTTACCATTATCGCCGTTACCATCACCCTGACGATTCTCCTGGTTATACTGGGAATCCAGGTATTTTACATCCTCAAGGAGATCCGCCTTTCTATCCAGAAAGCCAACAAGATGCTTGATGACGCCGGTGCCGTCACCGGAACCGTGAGCGAGGGGATTACGAGTATGTCTGGGTTTATAAATGGCATCAAAAGCGGTATATCTCTCATAACCTCACTCAAAAAAAAGACTGAAGACCATGAATGAGAACGAACACCATCATCAGGGTGATTTCCGGTTTTTTCTCGGATTTTTCATAGGCGGACTCATTGGTGCCGTCATTATCTTCCTTTTGGGCACCAAAGAAGGGAAGAAAGCCAAAAGCGCGCTTGAGGAAAAAGGGAAAGATATCCTGGATGACTTTCATGATCAGATCAATGAATTGGAAAAGAAAGGCACGAAGATCAAGGAAGAGGTTGCTGAGCGCTTGATGGATAAAAAAGAAGATATCGCTGAGTCTGCCACCGAAAAGCTTGATGATGCGCTGGCTCACATAGAGAAAATACAAGAACAAAGCATGGAAACTACAGCCCTTCTTCGAAAAAAGCTTTTCAAAAATCTCCCCAAGAAACGATAGATGTTATAATCGGATTCATGACGTCACAGGATGTGCGCAGTAAATATATTTCTTTTTTCGTCCGCCACGGGCATAAAGAGATCCCCTCAGCCAGACTTGTGCCGGAAAACGACCCCACGACGCTTTTTACCAGCAGCGGCATGCAGCCGCTCATCCCGTACCTTTTGGGGGCGCCCCATCCGTTGGGCAAAAGACTCGTCAACAGCCAGAAATCCTTTCGCGCCCAGGATATAGAAGAAGTCGGGGACAACCGGCATACCACGTTTTTTGAGATGCTGGGCAACTGGTCTCTTGGTGATTATTTCAAAAAAGAGCAGTTACCGTGGATATTTAAATTTCTTACTCAGGAATTAGGATTGGACCCGCATCGGTTATATGTGAGTGTATTTGCTGGAAATGAGTCAGTGCCTAAGGATGAGGAGTCCATAAATATCTGGAAAGATGTATTTTCCGGCGTGGGAATTGACGCAAAAGAGGGTGAACGTATATTTACTTATCCGGCAAAGAAGAATTGGTGGTCACGCTCTGGAGAACCAGAGAACATGCCTCCGGGTGAGCCGGGAGGACCAGACAGCGAAGTGTTTTTTGATTTTTTATGGAAATCGCTAACTCCGTATTTATGCAGTATCAGAAGAAAGCCGATGGTTCTCTTGAGGAATTAAAACAAAAAAACGTTGACTTTGGTGGTGGATTGGAGCGTATGGTCGCGGCAATTGCCGATGATTCGGATGTCTTTCGTACCGATATGTTTACTGCGGTCATTCAGATAATCGAAAAAACTTCGGGGAAAACATATGGAGAAAAGCTGGAAGAAACCCGCGCCATGCGTATGATCGCCGATCACATGCGGGCGGCAGTCATGATGATGGCCGACGGCGTCATGCCGTCAAACAAAACCCAGGGGTATGTCCTTCGCCGGCTCGTCCGCCGGTCACTTCTCTACGGCAGAAGACTCGGATTGTCGCGTGATCTTACGTACATCGGTCGCCTGGTAAAACCCATCGCCGCAGTCTACGAGCACAGCTATCCCGAAGTAGCGCAGAAGGCTCAAGAGATCGCGCTCGTTCTACAAGAAGAAGCGCTACGTTTTGGCAAGACACTTGAGCGTGGACTAGCGGAAATTGCTAAGCTGGAAAAGTTGGACGGTAAGATAGCATTTACTCTCTACGAAACCTATGGATTCCCATGGGAGATGACAGTGGAGATGGCAGCAGAAAAAGGGGCGACAGTGGATCGCGCTCAATTTGAAGAGGAGTTTAAAAAGCATCAGGAGCTCTCGCGTACCGCTGCCAAGGGCATGTTTAAAGGCGGATTAGCTGATCACAGTGAGCAGACGACGAAGTTGCATACGGCCCATCATCTTCTGTTGGCAGCCCTTCAGAAAGTCGTGGATCCGCAGATCAAGCAGCGCGGAAGTAATATAACCGCCGAGCGATTGAGAATTGACGTCAACTTTTCACGCAAATTAACTCCCGAAGAGATCGCCAAGATCGAAGCCCTTGTCAACGAGAAGATCCAGGAAGATCTACTGGTTACCCGTGTGGAGATGGATCGGTTGGAAGCGGAGAAAATTGGTGCTCAGCGCGAGTTCGGGCAAAAGTATCCCGATCGGGTGAGCGTATACTTTGTCGGATCGCAGGACAACTTTTTCTCCGCGGAGTTTTGCGGCGGGCCGCATATGACGCGTACCGGAGGACTGGGAACGTTCAAAATTCTCAAGGAAGAATCCT
>Ga0075973_129_pt1 | contig 5159 bp, 5 predicted proteins | sample RifGroA2_FD_67999 | JGI IMG/M metagenome (GOLD analysis project Ga0075973, IMG submission 67999) | Parcubacteria bacterium GW2011_GWA2_46_7
GTACCGCAAACGGTAAGCGTTCCTCCCGAAGAAGAGATTATTCCGGAAAAGAAGGGCAATCTTTTACTGTATATTTTATTCGCGATCGCAGCCGCCGCGGGTTTATTACTTTTTATAATTGCCCAAAAAAAGCGGAAGAAACAGCGACTTTTTAATTAAATTTTAAAAAGTCAGAAATATTTTAGAGGCTGACACTTAGAAGTGTAGTTTACGTAACTTATTGCAGATAAACGTGTTATGTATGGTTTTAAGAGAGCTGTTTGATCCATGTAATTGTTAGCAGAACAGAATTCTTGCTACCCCCTTGAAATGGATAGCGGTATATGGTATACTCAGTGGTTCGGACGAAAAGAGTAAAATAACCCAACCCGGACCTCGAGGAGGCGAGTAAGATAAAATGAAAAGAACTAATAGAATGAATAAAGGATTTACACTTATCGAACTTCTGGTAGTGATAGCGATTTTAGGTGTTCTTATCGCACTCTTGGCGCCCGCCATAGCGAGCACCCGCGAAAAGTCCCAGATAGCCGCCTGCATGAACAATATGAAACAGATAAGTATGGCCGCCTTCATGTATGCTGATGATCATAATTCGGTCATTCCTGATGTTTCTGATACTGCCACCTATACCCAGGAGACCGAAAATGTATATAGGTGTCCCCGGGACACGCGGCAGGGCGTGGGGATTGACAAGCCGTCTTATACGGCATTTCAATTGACCCCCGCCAGCCTGCTGCCGGCAGATATAAATGGGTTTCCTTCGGAGAGCATACTTTATGTTGAAAGTGAAGACGCGGGAATAAAAGACAAAGCAGAGATAACGAAAAATGATATTTCTTACAGGCACGACAATAGGACAGTAATAGTTTTCGCCGACGGGCACATATTTTCATGCAATTCGGATCAAACAGCTGCGCTTACCGGAATGACGATAACTCCGATGCCCGGTCCAGATGAAGACGAGCCAGCGGAATAATTAAAATCAAGCCTCACTACCCACAGCCCAAAGCCGCAGATCAAAAATCTGCGGCTTATTTTTTTATCTCCTTGACGCGAATAATTTAATATGGTATACTCGTTATACCAACAAAAAGGGGGTAATTCCAATGAAGTTCTCAAAGGCCGTAGTTTCTTTATTCTTTTTATTCCTTCTCATATTTTCATCTTTTGCATTTGCCGAAGACCAAGCATCTCCTGCTCAGGCCTATCTTGACGAACTCCATGCGCAAGGCAAAGAGCGTGTCATAGTTTCCTTCAAAGATGATGCCGAAGTAGATGCTTCATTAGTCGATAAATATGGTGGCAAATTAATTCGTGTGTTTACTATAATAAAAGCTCTTGTATGCGAAATCCCTCAGGAAAATATTGAGCTCTTAAAACAGGAAGAGGCTGTTAAATATGTGGCTCCCGATCCACTGATAGCGCCTCAACCGGGAGGCGAAGAGCGCGATCCGGAAGAACTTGCCGAATTTCTGCGTTTAAAAGAAGAATATTTAACGAATATAAAAGAAGCACGTCAAGCCGCCATACGCCAAGCGACAAAAGATTATGTCGCGGCATTAAAAGGAATTATTGCTGAAAAAAAGCAAATTCAAGATCTATACAATAAAACTTTACGGAAATTTGCCAAAGCTGATAAGAAGAATAGACCCCTATACCGAGCTCAGCTTATGCAATATCGCGCTATGCTGAAAGAATGTAATAATAAAATGAAAGAAGCTCTCCAGGAATACCGTCAAGAAATCAGCGAAACGAAAGGTGCCTATGTAACCGCCTTAAATTCACTAGAAGAAAAAGTAAATGAAATGATGCTGCTTTCATATACGGGCACAGTAGAAGTAAGATGGAATAACCTCGAAGCAGGATTGAATTCCCATGCCGCTTGGGATAGATATAACTTAGACGGTACCGGAATAAAGATAGCATTTTTGGATACGGGTATTAATTATTTAATGCCAAATCTTGGTGGTGGTATTGGCCCCGGTTTCAAATGTTTAGGAGGATATGATTTTGTAGATGACGATAGTGATTCTATTAACCCACTGGGCGATAGTCCTGAAGAAACGGAGATACATGGTACAGAAGTCGCTTCATTAGGAGTAGGTCAAGGGGTAGATGGCGGTAAAGTAATAGGAGTAGCCTATAATGCAAGTTATTATGCAGTTAGGGTAATGCGACAAGATATAGGATTTGGTAGTGATGCAATAGCGGGTATAGAATGGGCATCAACCGAGCCGCATAAAGCCGATATAATCTCGATGAGTTTCGGAAGCTATGATCCTGAAAACAATCCTGAAGTAATAATGATGAGAGAAGCGTGCAATGCAGCATATAATGCAGGCATAATTTTAGTAGCTGGTTCTGGTAATAGTGGCTACACTTATTCTGCATGGCCTGCCGGTTTTGAAAATGTGATATCTGTAGGTGCTCATGCGGAAGATCAAACGCTTTATAACAATGTTGGCAGTTCAAACGGAGGCGTTGATATAGTAGCTCCCGGTGCTCGCGTTTATACTGTTCATCCAGATAATTCAGCATGGTGGGTTTGGGGGACCTCATTTGCAACTCCTCATGCCTCAGCTCTAATCGCCCTCCAGCTTCAATACGTAAAACAAAATAACACCCAGCCCAACAACGGTTACCTTTGGGAACTCACTAAACATTCCGCCAAAGATATGCCGCTTATTCCCGACCCAGTTTATCTGGGCAGCGGTAAAGCATGGGCGGCAGAGACGCTTGGCGCGGATCCATGGGTAGACGGCAGTATCGACGCCATGGCCGAAAAATGGCCATTATCATATGATATTGCCTATGATAACTATCTTTATCTCGAGGAAGGCCTATACCCCGCCTATTACATTGGCACAAACATGTATTACGACGTCAATCTGACCAACAATACCGATACCGCCGGCAATCACTTAGGCGATATAGAAAACCTTGAAGTCACAGCAACTCAGGCGTACTATCAGCACGAAGGCGAGGCAAATTTGCCTGGCTCGCCAATCTGCGCATTCTCTACGGTATCATCTCTTACGGCAGGAAGCCTGGAGATTCTACCGGATACATATTATCTGCCATGGGCAATGGTTCCGGGCCTCAACAGGACCGCACTCGACCTTGAATTCGAATTTGCCGACGACACCAGTAACCGGCTTATAAAAGTATCATATCCCTACGCCGGCCTCTGGTGCCCTCCACCGGCTATTAACGAAGGTTTTCCTCAATAAGACAATAAATAGGGACAGCTCGTTGTCCCTATTTATCTGCCCGCGTTGTTAGGCGTGCCAAAATGTTGATATTTTCCCTTCCAATAGTCTAATTATCGGGTATACTTGTATGGAGGCAACATACAGGTGCAATATGGCTAAACGTAGGCAATTTACAATCAGCTTTTTGTTTCTGGTCTTTCTTGCGGTATTTGCAAGTGTTGCGCTAAGCATTGACGCGCAAGCCGCAGGGCCGACAGAATACATAAGTAATAGTTTTGCCCCTGATGAAATAGTAGTAAAATTCAAGTCTTCCGACAAAATAATCAAAAAGCCTAATGTACAGAGCCTCAAACCCCTCTTTAAGAATTTTAAGGATAATATACAACGCCTGGACACACTGCGGATTAAAGGTGCTCTAAAAACTAAATATAATCTCGCATCCATAAAAATAAGCAAAAAAGAAGGACACATCTTAAAGCGCCTCATCTGATCAAACTTAAGAATGGCCAGTCTGTAGAAGAAGCCGTAGCTGAATACAGCAAAGACCCCGACGTAGAGTACGCTGAGCCGAATTACATTGTGCGGACGTATTCAACACCACTCCCCAATCTTTTTTATATCCCCAACGACCATTACCTGAACGACGATCCGAACTGGCGAGAAGGAACTTGGGCGCAGCCGTATCCTGACATGTGGGGGCTGCAGAAAATACAGGCTGTCGAGGCGTGGAATGTATTTGACGCAAACGAAAACGGCATATTTGATGAAGGTGAAAATAATCCCGGCGAAGGAGTAGTAGTTGCCGTTATTGATACGGGCGTGGACTATAATCACCCCGATTTAGCGGACAATATCTGGGTTAATAGCGCCGAATTAGACGGCACGCCGGACAACGACGATGACAGTAACGGCTATGTCGACGATATAAGAGGGTGGGACATTGTAGGGCCAAGTTATACTAGTCCGGTATCTGACAATGATCCGATGGATGACAATGGACATGGCACACATTGCGCAGGCACCATCGCCGCCGTAGGAAATAACACTATAGGCATGATCGGAGTTGCCCCCGGATCCGAGATAATGGTCTTAAAAGGGCTTGACAGCCAAGGGATTAATTATGATATAGACATTGCCGAGTGTATTATATATGCCGTAGATAAATGATAATTATTACAAACCATAGTTGTTAGCATATTGACCAAAATAGGATTATTTTGTGTTATAATCAACTCATAAAGTTTATAAAATGAAAAAAATAAGTTTGTTGCTAATTATTATCATACTGTTGATAGCTATTGGTTGGTTTTTTGCAAACAAAGAAAAAGCTGTGGTTGACAAAACTATCGGAACTTATAAAAACTCGAGCCTTGGGATTACCTTTAGCTACCCAAAAATTTTGACCGCGAGCACAACAGACGGAGTTGTGACTCTTCACCACGACATCGCTTATGAAAACCGCGGTGACTGCGACATGATGGGTGACGAAAAAATTTATCCTAGACTGACAGACTTTAGGGTGACAATACAAAAAATGAACAAAAATGTGGTTGACGCCATGAGAACAGTTAGTCCATACATTCCTCAAGAAAATTTTGTTAATAATAAGGTAGTTGTCTCTCCCGGATTTATAGATGCCTTCAAAACCCAGGGGTATGAGGGATATGCCATATATGAAGGTGCTGAAGGGTGTGGTCAGACTACATACTATTTCCCTATTGAAGAAGAGAAGACATTGATTATAAGGGCCGCATATATATAAAGGAGGACGTGGGGCCGTCGCTCCAGGTGACGTCGGGCAGCAGCATTATTGTGAACGGTTCCCTGTCTGAGGGGTGCTGCCTCGGGAGCAGGAAGGGCAACATATCCATAAAAGGCTCCATTCATGGGACCGACAAAAAAACGGTCCACATCATAGTAAGCGGCGACCTGATAATACAGGAAGGC